>Ga0172368_10001538_pt1 | contig 31352 bp, 38 predicted proteins | sample Lak11m_FD_114540 | JGI IMG/M metagenome (GOLD analysis project Ga0172368, IMG submission 114540) | Freshwater microbial communities from Kabuno Bay, South-Kivu, Congo - kab_022012_11m | ecosystem: Environmental > Aquatic > Freshwater > Lake | place: Democratic Republic of the Congo: South-Kivu...
CACACGGTCTTGGACGTAGGCACCCAACGATGCCATGGTGATCTGCCCTTTGGCATCGACGGATTTTCCTTCACCCTGCAAGCCTTCGACCAGTGCCTCGGAAAAAAACGACAGCCCCTTCGTGCCATAGTAGACCCGCTCGCCGGGCTGACAGCCGAACAGTGTAACGGTCTTGGAGCCTTGAGCGCCCTGAGCATTGACGGTCGCAGTGGTAAAGGGCTTCGAGGTATTGTTGATATCGGCGTCCCCGGCCACTTCCAGCGATTCAACCCGGCAGGCGTCCAACAATAGGATACTTTCCTTGCAGTTGAGCGTATTTAGCCAATTCCGTATTTCATCAACGCTAATGCTGCCGTCTTTCATCAACTCTGGGTCACGGTAATTAGTGATATCCATGAGCAATAGATAGGATTTCCCTCCGACTTCGATGCCGTGTCCCCCGAAGTAGACGATCACCCGATCCGAGGGTTTCACCAACTTCTCTAACTCGGCGAACTTGGCCCGCAAAAATCCGCGCGTCGGGCGGTCAAAGTCGTCTAAAGCGTCGGGAGTGAGAATACAGGGAGTTTGGGTAATGCCCGGCTGGGCATCGTAGAGTGACTTGGCAACTTGCTCGGCACCATCTTTGGCGGCTTTCAAGGCGATGTAGTTTTGGTTCGTATAACGATTTACGCCAATAGCGACAATCCATACCTTTGCGATGGACGTTGACGGATTCGCGGGGTTGGCAGGAGATGGGGGAGCGGCAGAGGTAGCTACGGAAAGTAAAAGTAAAACTGACAGTATTGCGATAATCGATAGAAACCTATCGTTCTCCATTCTGCGTCTCCTAGCCAAGCATCATACTGGAAAGATCAGTAATGTAGCGATGATAAAAATAGTCATCCCGGGGATCGCCATAACAGCTATCCCCGGGCAGATATTCGCGCTTACCCTGGGAATAAAAGCACACTCATGATGTGCGGTTATCCTACTTCCCGAAGAGATAGTTCACGCCGAGGACCATGGTATGCTTTTCGGTTCCGAGTACCCCGAACTTGGCATTCGTAAGGCCGATCTGTCCAATCAGGCTTTTATCAGCGTTCAATGGATAGCGAGCTGCCAGCGTACTGACCGGGCTTTCGTCACCGAGTTTACTGCTCTTTAACTGATATTCAGCAGTGATATTCAATCCACTCGCAAAAGCAATATCAACGTCAATGAATGGGCGTATCGCATCATCCGATGCATCATATTTCACATTTGTCCAGTTCGCCCCGAGAGTACCCCGAATGGCAGGGGCTGATGACGAGCCTGCTGAGAATAACCTGGTTCCTACTCCGTAGAGTTGAGTGACCGTCGTGTCACCGAGGTTCTGATATACAATTCCTGCTGCTACCGGCATGTTGGCAACAATATCAGGCCACAAGTATTTTGCATTCAAGCCAACCCCACTCAAGTCGGAACTCTGATTATTGGCCGGTTCGATTGGATCGGTAAAATCGATATCCGCATTGTTGTATGTTACGCCGACCTCTGCATTCGGTGCGACCCCATATAGCGCGCGCAGAGCAATCGTGTTACTAAAATCGAAAGTACCGCCAACTTCCTGGTCTTGAATCGAGAATCCACCAACGTAATCGAGTGCTGCGGACCATTGTTTCTGTCCGATAACGCTGGCCACCGGCAGGTTAGCACCTCCAGTGGGGCCAAGCAACGAGGGGTACGCCCAGCATGCACCGGCAATCGCAAAGACGCCGGCCATCACTCCGAAAACCAACAATTTCTTCATCTGTGTGTCCTTTCCGGGTTTCAGTCTTTCCGCTGTAAACCCTGCTGTTAAAGTTGTAGCGCTCGTTGGCAACTGATTCTTTTCCCTGGCAAGCGACAAACACGGTAAGCTGGCTTCCAGGGCGGTTAGCGCTCGATTAGGTTAGTACACGCCAGTGGCGTGATAGTTCCCGTCTTCGAGCGTTCCTCCTACGTTTCTTTGACTTTTCTCACCCGAATACCGACAACTCGAACATCTTCTTTGCTGCCGCCCATGTTGATGCGGAAATCATAGCCGGCACGGTTGGCGAACAAGGCATCATTCAGGCGAAAGGTATACGAGAACACCTTCTCAGGTCCGACATCGATCCACTGCCACTTAGAATGCTGCATGTTACCCTGGGCATCGTAGTAAAGGTTAACACCTGTCTTCTCCGCTTGTGCCACCCCCATCACGTCTATCGTGACTTCCAAAGGGATGCGTTTTACATTGAAAAACAGAAATCCATCCGGGACATCGACATGAATCCACGGTGCCTTCCCGCGCACGGTACTGATGAAGGTATGACCACTCACTACTTCTTGCTCAAAGTGTCCGCCGGGCAAGTCGGGCAGCAAGTGGAGTCCTGATGGTTCCTCGCCAGTTACATCGAGAGATACTTCCTGACCGAATATGGATGCCAGCAATACATCAGGCGTCCCATCCATGGGTTTCAGTGATACACCGGTCATCAGCATGGGCTTTCTGTTGACCAGCAGTTCACGCTTCTCAGTCACCATTAGTTTCTGTTTTTCTTCACCTAAAGGAGTGAGGCTAACTTGCGTATCAGGCACGGCCAGTCCGGTAGGCAGAGGAAGCTTTGACGGCACAAATGCAATACGACCTTCTCCCAGGGGAAGCGCAAGGGTATACATCGATTGTTTGTTTTGAAAAACTCCTGCAGGAGCGTCTTCTCCTATCAACGTCCAACCGACATACGTATATTCTTGTAAACCTGCCAATGCCTTGATGCCTGACGCGAGACGGTGATCGGTGATATCGATAAGGCTCTCTGGCGAAAAATTCACCGCAGGAATCCCGTCCAGCAAAGCTGCAGACGCAATGGTAAAGGTTATATCGGGACTATCAACCTTTAACGATATATCTTCCCAGAGCACAAGCGCTGGATATTTCGGCATCACATGCGCGCGTAATGCAGGAACGCGCCACCAGAATACCTCCGGGCGCAATGCCGAACGTGTTGGAGAGAGTAGCAGGACATCCGGCATGTCCTGCCCTCTTGTCGTTTTCAAGTAGTTGGAAATCCAACAGATATCAACATCACCAGGTTCCGGCACGATTACACGCAATTTCGGATCAACGCCATGAATGGCCTGGCTTGCACAACGGAAAAGCGCATAGACATCTTCCTGCGTTGCCAATAACGCCGTCGCGGATGACCGCTCCCACACTTGATAATATTGCACACGGGTTCGATATCGTTTCGCGACCGTTCTCGCATATTCTTCGAACGCAGGCACATCCGGGTGTGCCCGCGCTAACTCTGCAGGAGATGGGTTCTTCAAGTATGAAACCGTCCAGGCTGGCGAAGGGCCCAATACCAGGACGACTTCGATGCCAGCTTCCCTGGCTTCCTCAACAAGAGCATCCAACCAGGAGAATTCCCATCGTCCAGCTTTCGGCTGAATACGTGCCCAATCAGCACGGACACGTACAGTTGCTATGCCTAACGCCCGTGCTTGAGCAATGATCTGCCGAGTAGCTGTAGTCGAGCAGTTCGGCGGCTCCGCAAGCATGCAATTGACCGTTGCGGAAAGCGCAGACAAAGACACGGTATAGGTGATAAGTAGGATAATAACGATTCGAGCCATAAGCGCTATATCCACTATTCAAGGTGACTGCTTGCTTTCCTCCCTCGGAAAGACAGATATGATATAAACCTTCAAAGGCGAGAATCGGGCATTCTCGGAACCCAACAGGCGGATAACTTGACTCATTTGGCCCCTCCAAGCATGAATTGGGTGTGCCTCTCCATGTGGCTCTCCCGCAAAGTAACCACACGGTGAGCTAATGCTCGGTAGACTTGACGAGGTGGCCAATGAAGAGTACGCTAACTTCTGGAAATGCCCGATTCTCGGAACCATCCATCTTACCGCATCCACTCCATCAGGATGCGCCCGTCACCTGTTCATATGAGCATATCGAGACCATCTCCCCCGACCTGGCCTCCCTCGCACAGACCGCACAATCGCTGCTCGACTACCAGCTTGCCGAGAGCACGCAATCCGTCTACGGACGGGATTGGAACCTCTTTTGCGACTGGTGCACCACCCACGGCCTAGACGCCTTACATGCCAGCGAGAGTGTGCTCGCGCTGTATGCCACAGATATGGCCGAGCGAGGCCTCAAGCTCCCTACTATTCGCCGGCGTATGGCTGCCATTCGCACTGCCCATGCCAAGGCTGGACTCGCATCATCAGCGGATAGCTCGCTGGTGCGCGACATCCTCCGTGGCATCAGCCGCCGGGATGGGGTCGCTCCTGCCGGCGTAAAAGCCTTATTAACGGATGATATCCGCCGCATTGTTGAAGCCATCCCCGACGATTCCGTGATCGGCATCCGTAATCGAGCGATCATCTTATTAGGCTTTGCCGGTGCCTTTCGCCGCTCAGAATTGGTCAGTCTCAACCTCGGTGATCTGCAGGATGACGCCAACGGGTTGATCGTCCATCTTCGCAAGTCAAAAACTGATCAATACGGACGTGGACGCCTGGTCGGCATTCCCCAAGGCATTCATCCGATCACCTGTCCGGTCACCGCTATTCAACGTTGGAGAGAAGCATCGGGCTTAACCGATGGCCCACTCTTTCGCAGTATCTCCCGGTATGGCGTCATCTCGCAATCCTGTCTTTCCGACCGGGCGATTGCCCTCATCGTGAAACAAACGACTACCGCCGCGGGGCTTGATCCGACCCACTATTCCGGGCACAGCTTACGGGCCGGACATTGCACCCAAGCCGCCCGCAATGGCATCTCGGAGACGGTGATTATGCAACAGACTGGGCACCGATCTCGTAATACCCTCCAGCGGTACATCCGCATGGGAACCATCTTCACAGAGAATAGCGCCGACGCGCTGGGATTATAAAATGAATGCATGGATCGGTGGCAGCGGACATCCCATGATGTCATCTGCCTCTGATCATCAGGAAGCATAACACCCAGGAGCAGAAGTTGCCGGCAGTAATCCGGTGACGCATGCCAGCAATTGGGCCATCGGCTCCCCCTTTCGAAACATGGCATCTGCTTTGCACCTTTCGGCCATTTGCGCCACGTCAGGGTGCGCGCTCATCAACAGGGTGCGTGTCTGTGGCCATGTCTTCGTGATGCGAGAGATGAGCTGATCACCGGAGATACCTGGTAGTTGGTAATCCGTCAGCACCATACCGAACGTTCCAGTCCTCATTTCTTGCAATGCCGTCTCGGCATCGATCACGGCTGTCGTCTGATAGCCGCCTTGCTGCAACACCTCGATTATGAGCATGCGTATACTCGCGTCATCCTCGACAATGAGGATGCTGCTTTGACACTGGGCATCCATTGATTCCTCACTCCCCGAAGCACAGTCAGGCACATAACATCCCGCTTGCTTCCACGAGTTGCAACTTCGCGGAAGTTAGCTGCCGGGTTGTGGTCTGCATTACAATGCCTCCTTACGAAAATACATGCTTACAAGGCCCTAATAATGCTGAATGTGTTGCTCCTCTGCCTAGAGAATTGCCATCTCGTAACAGAAAAACCAATCTTCCTATCCTGACTTGACGGCTTGCGCCGAAGTCGGTAAGCTAACTACCGGAAAGTTGCAATTCATGGAAGTGACGATCCCGCCACACCCGAGCGCACTCATCGCGGTGGCGTCTCCCGCCACCCTCACCCCCGCTCTCTCTGATCCCGCGCTCGCCCCCGTGATTGCCCAGGCGAAACACTTCTTCCAATGCAGTACGGCACCGCAAACGCGGGAGTCCTATGCGCGTGATTGGCAAGCCTTTCAGGAATGGTGTGCAGACCACAATCTCATCTCGCTCCCGGCTACCCCGGAAACCACAGCCTGTTATCTTACCGGCCTGGCGCTCCGTGGCTTGAAGATCAATACGATGACCCGCCACCTGGCAGCTATTGGCGCCGCGCATCAGCAGGCAGGATTCACCTCCCCTTCGCGCGATCCTGTCGTCCGACAGGTGCTGGGTGGTATTCGGCGCACACAGGGAACACCCCCACAAGGAGTCGAGGCGTTATCGACCGCGGATTTGCAGCGTATGCTCAGCGTGCTGCCGGCAACGCTCTGCGGTCAGCGTGATCGCGCGATTTTACTGGTGGGATTCGCCGGCGCATTTCGGCGCTCCGAACTGGTGGCACTTGATGTGGAGGACGTGCAATTCCGTGAGGAAGGATTGGCGATCCTGCTGCGTCGATCTAAAACCGATCAGCAAGGAAAGGGACGGTGGGTCGGCCTTCCTGCAGGCACCCAGGCAGACACCTGTCCGGTACAGGCACTGCAGCAATGGTTGACTGACGCCGAGATTACAACCGGTGCGATATTTCGTGGAGTGAACCGCCATGGCCAACTGGCGTCAGCACGGCTCTCAACGCGGGCTGTCGCCGATCTCATCAAACGGGCAGCGCGTGCAGCCGGGCTTGATCCCACCCGTTATAGCGGCCACTCGCTACGGGCGGGTCATTGTACAACAGCAGCGCGTGCCGGCGCGAGCGAACACATGATTATGCGACAGACGGGGCATCGCTCGACCGCGATGGTGCAGCGGTACATTCGCCAGGGTTCACTCTTTCAGGACAACTCTGCCGCGTTACTCGGATTGTAATACCACGGCAATGCAACCCTTCTGATTGTCCAGCGAACGGTAGACTTGACGGTTCCCCTATGCTTCACCCGCATAGGGTGATACGCCACCCGAGGCGGTGATGGCGAACTCCACCAGTACCAGGCTTTTGATCAGGGGCTTGGCGGGCACTGGCGTCAACTGCGGATCGCAGGACACCCGACGGGCGGTGATCGTCCCATCGTCAGAACTAGCGCGAAACCCAATCGCCGCCGGTGTGTCGGGTACGGTGAATTCTTCCCAGTGGAGATCCTGGCCTGGATGCTGATTGCGGAAAATCTCCCGGTAGCGTTCCCACGCGTCATCGATCAATCCTTCGTCCAGCACATACCAGGGAACCGGATGAAAATCCGTCTCTCCCGGAAAGCAGACCAGGAACACCTCGTCCTCGTCTGAGTCTTCCGTTGTGATCCGTGCTTGCAAGCCGCCCAAGGCAATCGACACATCGATGCAGATTTGCTGCAAGGCGCGCATTTCGTTGTGTGGGAGGTGCCGCACACGGGGGTCAATGGTCTCCATTGTGCCATAGGCCACGGCTTTTGCGGCACGGATGACCGGATCAAGGATATTGGGCTCGTGTTCCATACCGGGAGTGTACGTCGTTTCTTCCGCCCCGTGTGTAACGAGGATGAATCACTTGCACAGAGACGAGGGCACCCGAGATATCCGTGTGCACCATCCTACGCTTGCTGGCGCTTACATCCAAGCGTCAGCCTCTTTGGTAAGATCGTGCGGTTGAGCGAACCGTGGACTGCTCGGTGCCGAGATGCATCGTGTCCCACTCAACGAAGGTTCTGGATTTCACGATAGCCTTCATACCACTCCTGCACCTCACGGCGCGACTTCCCCCGCGCGACCGCATGCGCCAGATGGGGAATCACGGTCCACGGCGGAATCAGACGCCATGGGGCAGCCCAACTTGGGTCTTCGGGCAACGCACGAGGCTTGTCCACCAGGTTGTCCAGGCGAATGGGAGACCCAGCCCATTCGGATGCCCATGTTTCAAGCCGCTGCACGTCATCAGCATACTGCCGGCGCAGATACGGAATCACCAGTGTCGTCGTCCAGGTGGCTGCCGCGGTCTCCGCGGTCTGCTCCAGCGCGTCCTGTTTCCGTGGCGAGGGTTTGCGCATCGGAAGCGTATCGAGATGATGCCCGACTTCGTGCATGAGCACGGACAGCATGCGGAAGCGCAGATAGCACTCCCACATCGCCCGGTCAGGCAGCGCTGGGTCGTAGACATAGGCAGTCAGCACGATCCGATGCGTAAGATGTATACACCCGCCGATATAGGCGGCATACACCCCTGGCAGCAGCTCCATGCCGACGCGTCCGGTGTAGGGATCGCGGCAGGACGGAGGGAAGTCCAGCACGTGCTCGTCGCCTGGCTGTGCGGAACCATCACTGTCCAACCGATAATCGATGACGGGGATGTCGCGCACCTGCTCCACGGGGAGCTGGCGCAGTATCGCCCAGACATCGTCAAGTGATGCGGGATAGTGGATAGACTCCCCATCATACTGGATATATATACGTGGCAGACCAGGAATAGTGCTCGTATACAGCCCGATTTTCTCCGTCATTTTCCCCCTCGCATACAGTATAGTATACGGAAATTCCTCCACCAGCGCCACGATCACCGCGTTGCCCAGATCGGGCATGGTACCGCACCAGACCTCGATCTCTCATTTTCCAATGGCTCCACGTGGCGATACCCGGCTCATACCTCCGAGTCATCTTCTGCATTCCCACGCTCCTACCTGCGGTCCTGTAACAGAGCCCTCACCAGATTGAGCAGATCCGTCAACGGCGTCCCTTTCTCATACCACCCGTTCGCACCGCAGGATGCCGCCAGCGCAGTAAGGCTTCGCTCTCCACTGGCCAGGATGATCGGGAGATGGGGATGCGATGCACGGACACGGGTAATGAACACTGCTCCGTTCATCTCCGGCATGTGGTAATCCGTGATCAGCAACGCCACCTGGCGTGTGGCCAGGATGTCCAATACCTCCCGTGGATTAGCCGCGATAATCACGGCATAACCTGCCGATTGGAGCACCAGCGCCAACAACTCCCGGATATCTCGTTCATCATCGACCACGATAATCGTCATTTCTACTGCCATCATTCGTTCCTCTCATCAATACGTCAATCCCGCAAGTTTTCCGGTGTCTGTGATGTGTAGGCGTGAAAAGTACCCACTTCGCAAGCGCACCCATCCCACCGAGCCCGCTTTTGCTTCCAGTCGCACGGCGACCTTCGACAGCTTGAACCGCCGGTCGCCCTTGTGGTAATGGCCCCACTGGTCTTTCGACCAGCCGTGAGCGGTCGCCCAGGCTTCGAATTCCTGACGTGTCATCGTCATCGTTCCTTTCTCATGACGGCACCGGTATATGAGGCACCGGCGATGGTGTCCAGCCCGTAGAAGGTGAACGGCACACGCTGGAGCGTCCAGGTGTGTGTATTGACGACCAGTCCTTCCCCATGCGCCAGTGGCAGCGTCTCCCATCCTGCTTCACCAGCGAGCGCACGGTCGAGGATGCGAGTTTCGGAGGCATAGACCAGCACGCGAGTTCGTGGTTGAAAACGGACTTCCAGCGGCATGTTGCCTTTGAGCAGCATGACCTCGTCAGGGCAGGTGGTTGCCACCAGCGCCAGGCTAAGACTCCCATCCAGCGGTGCTAGATCACCCACCATCGCTCCGAAGTCGATGCCGTGCGGCCCAAGATGGCGCTGGGCGATCCGGGCCAACAACTCACTGTCCACCTGCGTCGTGCGCGGGAGGTGCAATCGCGCCGTATGCCGTATATGGTCGAGCACCGTGCCGTTGTGGGTCAGTAAAATGGGTGGGGCACAACTGAGCGGATGATTTTCCTCGTTATTCCGTGCGCTCCCGCGTGACGGCCACCGCGTGTGCCCCATGAGATAGGTGATCTCTCGATCCACACCCAGCAACCAGTCGAGATAGGCGCCGGACTGTACGAATTGACGTGCCGGCAGCGGTTCCTTGGCGACCCGCATACTCCCATCACGCTTGACCCAGGCGACACCCGTGGCATGCGGGCCGCGGTGTTCTGAGAGCAACAGCATTGCGGTAAAAAGATCGGCCAGCGCCTCAATGTCTTTCAGACGACGCTTTGACTGGTATCCTGCCAGCACTCCTATCAATCCGCACACGGGGCACCTCCTTCCTCAGCGATCATGAATCCCGCAAACAGACCGGCGGCATACCGGTCCCGATATGCTTGCACCCACGCGGCGGTCTCATAGAAGCCCATTATCTCAGCCAGTTCGATCACACGGGGCCTATCGAACATGTTGGTGTATCCACTTTGCCTAACGGCTTCCAGGCCTTCATAGACAGCGGCGGGAACTGGTACAGGGTGTTTCGCCATGGTGATCTCCTCCTGTTAACACGAGGGCTGAAGCATCTCAGCTTCAGCCCCGGTCGTCGCTTCGGTTTTCGTCGTGGCTCGTTTGGGACGTTGGCTCTTGCCCCACTTGAAGGCCGAGTCGCCGGGAATCCGACTCAATAAATGCTTGCGGACTGACTTAAAACGCTCCCCATTCAATCCGAGGGCGCTGATGAGCAGCACGCGCATGTCATAGCGCCCCGAGGCGGGATCAAAGGTGCGTTTTTTCGCGCTGGCGGCTTTGCTGTTGATGGCTTTCGCCAGCAGCGCCATGCAAAAGATAATCGCGGCACGGACCTCGCCGGCGTGCAGTGAGCCTTGCCAGGCTCGAACCTCGACGGCTGTGCGGACAAACCAACCGTTTAAATTTATCCCGCAGTATCTCGACTGATCGTAGCGTTGGGGATGCTCGGTGTAGTGTCCGTACCACTGCGTGTTGAGTTGGCGGAACGTCCTGGGCGGGTTGGCGCAGATGCGCCGGATGAAGTCCGGGTTGAGCGGCTTGCAGTAGCGGGCCTTGCGGGCGTCGCTCACCCCGAGCGCGGCGTAGATGATCTCCTCCTGCTTGTAGACCAGTTTACAGAGATTCGCCAGCGCTTTCGGGGTCACATCCGGGTGAGAAATGTGGATGTGCAATCCTGCATCGGCACCGGCTTTCGCTCCAGCGCGGCGCACCACCCGGATAATTTCCTGAATCTGAGGTATGTCGTCATAGCCCAGGACAGGAGAAACAATTTCCGCCCGTTTTTCCGGCGGCGCACTCGTCAAGCTGCTGTCCGCCACCACAGTCCACACCAGCCCGCGCGCGTCGGTTATGCGATACGGATCGTAACACGTGGGGGTGCCGACATGTTCGACGGTTCCCCCGACGACGCTGCGGATCGCCTCTGCCACTTCGCGCCGGGTGAGCATGGTGGTTTCGATCTCCAGACCGATCTTAATTTCCTCGAGCGTTACCATCGTTGCCTCCGATCTTGATTGCGGAACACGCGGTTCGTGTTCGCCCCCAATGAATCACTCTGTTTGCTATAATTGTCCAGCGCCAGGGGGCCAGATTCGGAAGAAAGATCGAAGAAAGACGCGACCCCGCGCGAAGGCGGGGTCTGGGTGGCATTGGGCGGTATTTGCCTACTATCCCAGCGTCGAGTGCCGCAGATTCAAGCCACTGCCCGCAAGCTTGGTGGCGTACTGGCCGCTCTCGTAGAATTCGAATTGATTCGCCGGGCAGACAAGCAGATTCCCGGAGACGAGCGCGAAATCGCCGATGCCGGTGAAGCGCACGCCCCACCGTGCCGTATCGCTGGCGGCATGAATAATCTGGTTGCCGATTACCTGCACGTTGCGCCCGCTAGAGACTTCCACACCGGCGGTGGCCGGATAGGTAATGACATTGCCGGTCACCGTGATGCCGCGCGAGTTGGCGATGTTGACGCCCTGCAGCGTCTGCGTATTGGCGATGACGTTGCCCGTGAGCACCGACTGATCGCAACTCTCCAGCGCAATGCCCCCGGCATCGGCTTCGCTACGACAGCCGCTCACCTGGTAGTGATCCCCCTGGCGGCAAATGAGGAAATAACTGCCGGCATTGCGGGAGAGACAGTTGACGATGGCATTGCGATCTCCCTGGGCATCCACGGCGTTTTGTCCGGTGTCGAGGAAGACGCAATCACGAATGACCATCTCGCTGCCGGTGAAAAGGATGCCGTCCAGTTCATTCGCCCCGCCCACGCCGATGAAGGTCAGGCCTTGGATGGTGCAATACGCGCACCCGATGAGCACCATCGTCGCATCCTCCAGCGCCCACTGGTAGCTGCTGTCCACCAGCCGCAACACGCTCTGGTGACCGGAGAGCGTCAGGCGGGAGACGTTGTTGCGCTTGATGGGCTGGTAGATGTAGAAGGTGCCTTCGGAGAGCGCCACCACGCCGGTGCGGGCCATCGTGCCGCCCTCGAAGGGTTGCGGGATGGACGGCAACATGGGCATCGGGCCATACTTGACGACATAGCTGTAGACGAGATCGCCGGCGGCCTGGTTGATCGCCGTCGCGAGTTGGGAGATGGTGGCCGTGGCGGGATACGTCACCTGCAAGGCCACCTGGTCGACGGTGACCGCCAGCGCTTCCCCCGGCACAAAGGCGATGGTGATCGCGTTGCCGTCGGGACCGGGACGCACCGCGCGGATGAAAATATGCCCGCCGTCGGGCGTGCGGTCGGTAAATTCGATAGTCGAGCAGAGATCGGGAATTTCCGGCAGGGCGTCGATGGCCTGCAGGATGATCGCTTCATCGTTTGTGCCGGTGCACACGAAATCCGCCGCCGACTTCACTGCCGGGGACGCATCCGAAGCCGCAACGACCAGGGTCGCGATTCGCTGGGCGGCATCGGCGCGCACTTTGTCAGCGGGCGTCATGAAGCCCGCCTGGAGGGAGGTGGCCGCGGGATGCACCGCACCGCCGGCGCCGACGTGCGAGAGCGGAGCATAGCCAGCCAGCAAGGTATCCATCTCGCCTTCGGTATAATACCGGTCGTCATGCTGATGCACGGGCGCCGTCTGGGCCAGTGTGTCCAGCGTGGTTTTGTCGGCGGTACTCATGAAGCCGGCGTGACTCGGCGTTGCCGTCGCATGCGCTGGCCCACCCGCGCCGATATGCGCATCGAGTTGCTCATCCAGTGCCGTGAGCGCGGTCTCCTGCCCATCGACGCGGGTATCGAGCATCGAGAGGGCCGTATCGTGTTCCTCCAGCCACTCTTCGTGGGCATCGAGCCGCGTGGCATCGCCCGCTGTCAGCGGACGGGGTTGTAGGCGGATGATCTCCCCGGTGCCCGGATCATAGGTCATGATCGCCACCACCGTGCGCCCGGTCGCTCCTTCCGGCAGCGGATCGCCGGTGGTGTCGCGCGTCTGCAACGTGGCGATCCATTTCTCACGCTCGGCGGTCGGCTCCCCGGTGAGGGGGTTGACCAGCGACGGGTCATCCGCCGCCGTGATCACCCGCCGGAAGACATCCACCCAAATCGTCTGCACGCCGGTCTCACCACAGGCCAGGATTGCCCCCGGCACCGACACGGCATGCCCGTCCAAATAGATGAGACCATCCGTGATCTCCAGCGCCTCCCCATTCCCCGTCGCCGTCAGCCCCTCCAGGATGGTGCCCGGCGCATAGACGCGATCCAGCAGTTCCCGCCGCTCGTAAATGGCGATTTCCTGGAGTTCATTCAATTCGGTATCGAGCAAATCGCGGTCCTCACGGAACCGGATGCGCTTGTAGCCTTTCGTCGCATCAAAGTTATCGCCGATGATTACCATATCGTGCCCTTACTCCTCCGTCCACCGCCGCGTGCCCGCGGGATGGTGCCGTTCCAGCACCGCAATGATCGCGTCATCACTGGGCGCGACTCCGGTCACCCCATAAATGCCCAGGTTGTAGCGTTGGCCGGGCAGCTTCTGCCGATTCAGCCGACCGCGCGTCCCCAACCGCAGCACCTGCCGGTGCGTTTCGATGATCTCCCCCTGCCAACCCAGTGCCTGCAATTCACGACGTAGCCCGGCCAGGGTGCCGAGACGCCGGTAGTGTTCAATCGCCTCGCGCATATCCCGTCGTTGCGGCGCCGGGTCGAGGGTCGGGTCATACGCCATGCCGACCAGTCCTGCCAGGACGGGAAGGAAATCGGGCGGGCAGGCATCGACATCGACCAGGTTCGGCAAGCCCGCGATCTTCGCGGTGATCTCGTCCAGTGTCGGCCCGAGGATACCCAGCAGCGCTCGCAAGTCGTTGCGCGTATCTTCCAGCAGGTAGAGATCGGGCAGCAGATGCTCCAGTCGTTCCACCCAGGATGGCATCAGCGCACCACCTCCGTCGTGAGCGTCACCGCACCGAGGATGGCAATCTCACGCGGTGCCAGGACGACATCCACCGTCGGGCCGTGCAGCACCACATGGCTCACGCCGGCCACGCCATCGAGCAGCGCGATCAGGTCCGAGGTGTAGACCCCATGTCCAAAGGTCTGCCGGTCAAAGGCAAAGTGGTCCGTGAGCGCCAGCGACGCGCGCTGGCGCACCTGGTCGGCGTCCTGGTCGGGATACACATAAAGGATTGCCGAGATCGGCACCGGACGATAGGCCGGCTCATCGATGAAGATATCGATGGTCACCATGCGCCGGGCTTCCAGGTAGGCGCGGAGATCGCTCTTCAACTGTGGGGAGGGCGCGCCGCCGCCTTCCGGGGCGATGACGACGCGCACGGTGTAGATACGCATGGTGGCGTCATCGTTCAGATCGAGCACCTGCGCCTTCGCAATGCCGGGAAAGGCCATGCAGAGCGCCTGGTAATCGGCTTTCGTCACCGCCTTCCAGGTGGAGCGCAACACCGCCGGCGCGAGCAGACGGGCATGGTCGTGCGACTCAGCGTCGGTGCCCCCGGTGGCGGGAATGGGATTGTCGACGGTCGCCGTAATGGGAAGGCCATCCACCAGGATGGGGCTGGGCAACTCGGTGATGAGATGCGGTGCGAGATTCCCCTCCGGGCCCAGTGTGGTCAGATAGGTGACCGCGATGGTCGATCCGGCGGGCGGCATGACCCCGAACTTGCCGTCGCCGAACTGGAGAACGGTCTGGTCAAGCCCATTGATGTCCACACGGAAGTGAATGTCAGCCTGACCGCTGTCGGCGAAGTGCTCGACCGCCTGCCAGGTCACGCCAGTCACGCTGAGCGTGACCGTGCCGTGGGCGACGCCGGGATTGGTCAGCGCCAACCGTTGGAAAGCCTGGCCAGTTCCCGCGAACACCTCGGTACGCCGGGTGCCCTGCCGCGCGTTCACCTCGCCCTCACGCAACCCGGCGGTGATGACCAGGTCACTGACCGTTTCGAACGGAATCGGTTCGCTCAGTCCTTGCCCCCGGCAGACCGTGCCCGCCGGAATGGTGATGTCGCGCTGAGCGGGTTGTCCGAGAGTGAAGCGTACCCGCGTGGTGGCTGCCACTGGTCCATGCAGCCGGTAATTGATCAGCGCACACAGGTTGATAATGGATTGCCGCTGGCGCGCGGTGGGGAGATAGCATTCCGCCGCCTGCGCGTCGAGGTAATACGCGAGCATGTCGCCGACCCCGGCAAAGAGTTCCAGCAGGACAATGCCCAGGTCGGACTCGTTGAAATCCGTCCAGCGGTCGGTCAACTGCGGGATGCGCGCGACCAGCTCCTGCCGGATGGCATCGTATTCCTTATTAATATAGGGCAGGCGTGCGCGCGCCGTGGTGCTCATTGCTCACCTCGATAGAAGGGGTAGACGAAATTCTGTTCAACCTGCGATCCGATGAGCCGATACTGCACGTTTACCAGCACGGCATGGTCGTCGGACGACACGCGCACCTCCTCGATGACGATGCGGGGTTCCCAGCGGGTGAGCGCATCCCGCACCTCATGACGCACCAGGCCGTGCAGGATGGCGTCATTGCCCTCGAAAAGCAGCTCGTGCAGACGGCTGCCGAATTCGGGCAGGAGAAACCGTTCCCCACGCCGCGTGCCGAGGATTTGTCGGATGCTCTCGTGAATGTGGTCCTGGTCGCGTGAGGTTGCGGTCGAGATCGCCGCCCCGCCGTACTGCTTATGGAATTGAAAGGGGAACTTAAGTCCGCACCCCAGGATATCGCTCATAGCTCACCCCGCCTGTATCGTGCCGGCGCCACTGACAATCGTGGCCCCACAGGAGACGGCATCGCCGACACGCGCCACGGGTTGGCCTTCCACCAGCACGGTGGCTGATCCACCCGTAATGGTCTGCGGGCCATGCTGGGCGCAACTGACCGCATCGCCCTGCCGCGCCACCGGCGTACCCTCGACCGTCGTGCGCGTCGCCCCGCCGGTGATCGTGCCACCATGGGAGATGGCGTCACCTTGTCGCGCCACCGCCGGCATGTTAGTGCCGCACCATCAGATTCAGCAAAAACGACACGATGCCCGCGATGATGCCGCCCAGCGACAGCACCAGCCCGGCGACCTTCCACATCGTCTCGGCACTCACTTTGGAGCCCAGGCCAATGTAGAGACACTTGATATCTTCGGTATGCCGCCGCAGGTCTTCCCGCACGCCGCTCACCATGAGTTCCACCGTCTCCTTGTCGGATTTACGATCCAGCTCTTTCTCGATGCGCTCGAGGCGCGACTGGATATCGCGGCGATGCTCCTCCAGCAAGGCGCGGAATTCGGCATGCCAGTGTTCAAGGGTTTGCGACAGCGTTGCCGGCGCAGAGACCGGGGTCTGGTCAGTCATCGGAATACCTCAGGAATTAATCAAGACGTTGCCAGCAGCCTGGATACGGATATTGCCCCCGGACAAACGGATTTCGCTGCCCGCGCCATCGGTCAGGATCAAGTCGCCGGCGCTGACCAGGGTGACGCACAAGCCATCGGGCGCATCTTCGAACAGCAAGGTGTGTCCAGCGGCAGTCTTGAACACTTTGCACGTCACCGGGGAGGCCGCCGCTTCCGCCGGCATCTCACCGGGGTTCGTGCCGGCCAGCCACACCCCACTCCAGATCGGCGACTGGACATCGCCGCCTTCGAACTCGGCCCAGACGGACGCCCCCATGTCGGGGATCAGGTAGAACCCGCAGTCGGGATTTCCGCCATACGGAAAGCAGGGACTGGCCCACGCGGACCAGGAGTCTTTCCCGATGCCCAGCACCGCGGGGATTTCGAGCCGGAGCCTGCCCAGGCGCTCGGGGTCGCGGTTGTCGCGCACGAAGGCGCGATACTTGCCATACCAACGACCCCGGTCGCCCGGTTCATCATCCTGGGAGAACGGATTGAACATCGTCATCTACCCACGCACCGCAAACAGACCGCGCAATATTTCCCGGCACACGCGCAAAGCCGCGGTGAGCGGCGTCTTCTTGGCATCCACGATCTGCACGGCATCCAGCAGCACGTCCTGCGCCACCTCGGACAGGCCGGTCTGTCGTTTGGCGACTTCCTGCTTCACGTCGGTGTGCTGGAGTTGCTCGACCACATCGACCACCGTTGCCAATGCTTCGGCATTCGCCCGCCCCCAGGCGGTGAGTTTTACCACCGCCACCACGCCGACCAGCACGGTCAGGATCGTGTCGAGATTCTGAAGAATCACCATCATGCCCCCCCTTTCTTGTTGAAGACATCCTCAATGCCATCGGCAATAGCCTGGGCAAACTGCTGGCGCACGGTGCGCTCCTTTAGCCACGCTTCCTCCTGGCTGTTCGAGATGAACGCCAGCTCGATGAGGATGGCGGGCATGTGCGTCTTCTTCAGCACGGCAAAGCGTCCGGGCTTCGCGCCGCGATTGGTCAGCGGATACCGTCGCCCCTGTACCCAGGCGCCCTTGCCACCGGCCAACTGTTCACCGATCCGGTGGAGGACGGCGTCCGCCACCACCTGTGCGGTGCCGCTCCCGCCGTACCAAACTTCCACGCCATGCGCCTGCGGGGAGGTGGCGGCATTGCAGTGGATCGACACAAACAACTCGGCGTGTTCCGTGTTGGCGGCGGCAATCGCCTCGTTCAGGTTCTCGGTGTCGCGCTCGGCGATGAGGGTGACGCCCAGCGCGTAGTAGCCTTTTTCACGGAGCAGATGCGCCAGGCGCTTGGCAAGGTCGAATGTCACCGAATTCTCCGTCAGCCCGGTAGGGCCAATAGCGCCGGGATCAAGCTGGCCGGTGACGCCTTCCCCGTGCCCCGGATCGATATAGATGCGTGGTTCTAGCATGTTACCGTCCTCCCTTGCCGAGAATGCGGGAGAGCTTCATCCCGCATGTCGGGCAGACGCCCTGCACGCTGAGTGAACCGTTCTTCAGCGTCGCGTAGCGCGAGTCTTTGACCTCGCGTTCGCACTTGCACTTCAGACAATAGGCGGTTGCCATCTGTCACCTCCATTACAGTATTTCGTTGAAGTCACCGCCGGTGGCGGTCAGAATGAAATTGAGTTCGATGAACTCGGCGGTCTTCGTGGGTTTCACGAAGACGCGGCAGAGCAGTTCGTTGCGGTCGATGACCGCCGGGGTATTCGTTTCCTCGTCGCACTGCACGGCGAAGTCGTAGAGTCCCCCGTGATCCTTGATGTCCTGCAAGAACGGGGTGACCAGCCGGATGAGTGCCCGCCAGGTGATGGGCAGATTCGGCTCGAACACCACGAACTGCGAGGATTTGGCCACCGCGTTTTCGATGTGCATCATCAGCCGCCGCACGTTGATGCGGTCGGTGGCCGACGGCTGTGACTGCAGCGTTTTCTGCCCCCACAGACAGATGCCGGCATCGGGCAAGGCGGCGACGCAGTTGATACCCTCCGGGTACAGGACATCCCGCTCCGAGCGGTTCGTCACGTAGCCGAGGCCCAACACGTTGCGAATACGCCCGCGGCTGATACCTGCCGGCGCCGCCCAGACCGCCGCCGCTTGATCGGAACGCGCGATGCAGCCCGCGATGGCTCCGGTCGGCGGTACGTCCTTGTTGGCACTCGTCAGCGGATCACTGATGCGCAGCCACGGGTAGTAGAGCGCGCCATACGACGACTCGAAGGCGGCATGGCTGTACGCCCCGGCGCCTTTGCGGAACTCCAGCGCCTCCTGCGGGGTCACGCCATACGGCGCATCCGCCAGGAAAAGCAGGTCTTTGCGGTGCTCCGCGTAGCCCAACCCGGCGATGATGACCTCCGGCGTGGTAACCCCCGGCACGCAGAGCAGGTTGAGCGCCTCCACGCGGTCAAAGGCATACAGCCCGGTATGCGCGCCCGGATCGCCGATATAATCCTGGTCGGTCAGCCCGGTCAAGCCATCGTCGCCACCCGCCAGCACGAATGAGCCGGTCGCCGGACGATTGGTAGGAACGGCAGACGCGCTCTGCTGATCCGTCATGGTGAGATACACCGAGCGGCCATTCACCGCCAGTTCGACATAGTTCGCCGCCGTTTCGATCATGCTGAGATCGGTAAACACCTCGACGATGTTGCCGTTCTCCTTGATGACGAGCGTGAACTCGGTGTCCGGGTTACGGGTGCCGTCCTGCACGGTGACTGAGAGCCGTCGCCCCCAACTGCCGGGTGTGACCGCGTCCACCTGCAACGTGTTGGCCGGGGCCGCATGTCGGTCTTTCAGCATGACGGTAGCGGCAGTCGCGGTGACCGTCGCCGGGTCGGTGGGATCGGTGGCATGCGCGATGCGCGTCACCCAGAGCACGCCCCCGCCATTGTCGAAGAAGGCGCGCGCGGCATAGGCGAGATAGCCCGCCGCCAGATACCCGCCGAAGGCGCGCAAGAACTGCTCCCAGCTCGTCACCAGCGTCGGCTCGTGAATGGGGCCTTTCTCGGCGATGCCGATCATGCCGCAGGCGCTGGTGGAGAGCTGTTTCACGTAAAAGGAAAAGTCGGTTTCGCGGGGGTAAATCCCCGGCGAGAGATAACTTGGCATTTAGCCCTCCTTCCGCTTGCCGGCTTTGCTGGCCACGGCATCGTCATCGGATAAGCCGGGGAGCGCGGCGGTGGCCTGCTGCAGGCGGATGAATCCACGGCGTGCTGCCCGGCGCATCTCCTCAGACACCTCGGCGTCCCTGATCTGCAGGCGTCCACGCGGCGGCAGGTGCATCCCGACGCCACTGGTCATCTGCAGCGTCAGTGGCTGAAATAAGGTGTTGGTAATCTCGATCATTCGGTTCCTTTCATAGCCAGCTCAATGCGGACGGCGCCGATCAGTCGGCCAGATACCGATGCCAGCGGCACGTCATCGCCCACCGGACAATCCTCAATGCGGAGACGCCCCGACGCCTGGCGCAGATTGGACAGGTTCACGCGGCGCAGCCCACCCAGCGGGGTGAGTTCCGTCAGCGGCAGCCCACCGATACCGTCTACTGCCAGCACCGGATAGCGCTGGTAGAGCACTGCCACTTTGCTGGTAAACACGAGCAACTCCCGCTCCGTGCCGACTGAGACCACCAGGTCGAAATCCAGGTGATAGAGCCGTGGATACGCGCCGCCGGTGCAGGTCATGGTCTCCCGGTCATTCGCTATCCAGTGTGCCAGCGTGCGGCGTCGCGCATCCTCGATCAGCGTCGGCCCCTGCACCAGCAGCGCCGGCACCTTGGGGGCTTCAAACACATCGTCAGCCGCCACCAGCATCGCGTCGGAATCAATCTCCGCTTTCAACAGGCGGATGAGCGCTTCTGTGGCCAGGCGAATCGTCTCCATCTCACCCTCCGCAGACCTTCACGATGCGCCGACCCAGCCATTCCATCACGTTGACGCACACGGCGTTGCCCAACTGGTGGTAGCGTTTGGCATCAGACTGGCCCTCGGTCCAGCCATCCGGGAAGCCTTGTAAGCGTTCGCATTCCAGCGGGGTGAGACGGCGCACGATAAAGCCGGTCTCGTCTCCCTCGGCGATGGCCACCTGCCCGCCGCCGTTGGCACGGCTCTCAGCATGATTCATGGCACGCAACGTCGGCGCCAGGGCATCGACATCCCGTCCATCATCTTTGCCGCTGAACGCCAGCAGCACCGGAGCGGCGTCGCCTTTGCCGGATTCCCCGGCCTGTGCAGTCAGGCAGGGGACAATGCTGTCCGGTTCCCCACGGCCATTCCTGGCGTAACGCGGCTGAAAGACCAGCGGCAATCCCCGACCGGAGCCGTCCTCACTGGAGTCATGGCGGGCAGTCAACGCGTGGGTGACGACGATGTTCTGGCATTCGTCACCACTCGGCCCGCCGGTGCCTTTGGCCCACTTCGCGCAGACCGTCCCGGCAACCGTATCCGGTTCACAAATCACCGGCTGATAGTTGAGCGACCATCCCCCCGAGGGTTTCGCCTGCAGCGTTTGTGTCACATCGCCGGTCTCGTTGAGATTCCGGGCGTCGAAGGCGACAAGCTGCCCGGCCTGCGCTTTGTTGTCATCGGGCCGAGCGACGCCGGTGGTCAGCGTGCCGCAGACCAGGAACGCTACCTCGGTGCGCTCGTTGCCTGTGCGACTGACGCCAGCGCCGCTTGCAGTACGGGTGGGAGTGACCGGCCCCGTTTCTCGGCACGCCGCAGGATGCCAGCACACGCCTTCGGGGTCAAAGAGTATTTCGCCGCCACGCTGGGCTCCAAAATCCGCGACAGTGAACACTCGGCGCCGCCGCTGCGCCACTCCAAAGTACTGCGCGTTAAGTACTGCCCAGGCGATATCCTGCGCCCCGCATTCTTCCAGCGCCAACAGGGCTGCGGTGAAGTCACCTCCACCGTTGCTACTGAGCGCCCCTGGTACGTTCTCCCAGACAGCGAGAGCAGGCTGAAGTTCATCAATAACTCGGATTGCTTCGAAGAAGAGACCGCTGCGCGCATCCGCAAACCCTTTCTGTTTCCCGGCAAGGCTCAACCCCTGACAGGGGGAACCGAAGAAGATGACATCGACCGGCGGGAGATTATGGGCACCGACATGGCGCACATCGTCATGGAGTGGCAGACCGGGAAAGTGCCGAGTCAGCACCTGCCGGCAAGACGGGTCGATCTCCACCGCCCAGCGACACACCATCCCCGCCTGTTGCAAACCCAGCACCCCGCCACCGATGCCACTGAACAAATCACCAAAGGTAAGTCTCCGACCACTGCATTTCACCATGCTTACTCCATGAGCGCCGTGCGGAGCGCCTCGCGATACAAGTCCAGAATCTCATCCCGGTACTGCACCATCACCGGATGCAGAAACGGACGGGGTGGGATGATCACCGTCGTGCCATTGGGCATGGGAATGGTGGCCCCGTACTCCATGACCGCCCCGATATTGGCCACCGATTCCCCGTCCCGATACGTGGTCGTCCGCAGCAGACCGATGAAGGCCCGATCCCGCAGGATGCGATGGGTGATCGCATGCATGAGGAAGCCGGTGTCGATGAGCGCCTTGCTCGACCCTTTCCGTGCGATGGTGGAATCCGCCAGTTTCGCGAAGGGCTGACCACCCGGCGCCTGGCTGCGAATGCCGCGCTGGATCTCCCGCACCAGCAGGATGGCGGCTTTCACCGTAGCCTGCTGTACGGCCCGTTGCAGGCGCGCGCCGGGCTGTGCAGCCAGCAACCGTTTCACTTTCTCCCAATCGCCAAAGCGCTCAACACCCATGGAGACGTACCAATGACACCACCTGGTGGGTGACCACCCCGAACCAACGCTCTTCACGGATCGCCTGCACGCGATACGTCATGCCATCGATCACCAGCCGATCCTGCGCCCGCACCTCGGCCTCGGGTAACACGTTGGCCGTGCCGTCGATCTTCTGCGACAACTCCTCGGGCGGGGTTGGGACACATTCCACCGGGATGGTGCCCACCGGCGCATACTCGGCCTCATCAGCCCCATACAGTCGTTCACCGGGCACCGCCCGCGAGAGCACCGCCTGTTGCCCGGCAGCCAGGATGATCGCCCGGATATCGGCCACCGCCTGTGCGCGTTCCGCCTCGGTCGCCAGCGTCATCATTCGATCACCTCGCTGCCAGCCTCATAGATCACCGGCTGAATGCGCGGTGGGGTGATGAAGAAATCACCCCCGGACAGATCCGTCACGTGTTGCCGGTAGCGGGCCAGCACGTCCGCTTCCATCTCGGCCCAGTATTTCGCCTGATTGGTGCGCTCGATGCGCTTGTCACCCGAGGAGACATTGACCGCGTTCGCGGTCTTGCCGCGCATGATGCCGCAGGCAAAGCTCTCGGCCAGCAGCAGCAGCATCTCGGCTACCAGGCCCTCTGGGGCCGGGACGATCTCCCCGTTGATCGGCAAGAGGGCAGCGCCCGTGTCCTGCCGCACGGGGTAAATCGCCCGCGTCAGACATCGCTCCAACGCGGTATCGCTGAATAACACCGCCTCGGTGTCGCCCATATCCTGCCGCATGGCTGCGAGTAAATCAGCGCGCGTCATCGCCCGCCTCCGTCGCCTTCGTCGCTGCCTTGCCGGACTTCTTCTCCTCGGCAGCGGGCTTACTCGGTACCGCGACCGGAGGAGCTGGGGGCGCTGGATCATGCGCGACGACTTCCAGCGCCCGCTCCTCCAGTAGCGACAGCATCTGCGGAGAGAGGGTCTCCACAATCGCTATCTGCCCGGAGTCGAGCCGCTGCCCGGCATCCGGGATGTGCAGCACGGAGGGACGGATATTGCGAATGGTGTAACTCATGACTCTCCCTTATCCGGCGGTCACGGTGACCGTCTTCGTCGCGGTGGCCGTCTGCCCGGCCTTGTCGGTGGCGACCAGCGTGATGCGATAGTTGCCCGCCAACGCGTAGGTGTGCTCGTAGCTCTGGCCCGCGGTCACACCATCGGTTACCTCGTCATCGCCCCAGAGCAGCAAGAGATTAGCGAGCCCCGTATCCCCATCGGTGGCACTCGGCACCACGGAGACCAGCAGGTTCGTCGTGGACGGCGTGCTCAAACCGACCGTCGGCGGGTTGTTGACGCCGCGCAGCTTGATCTTCACCAGGATGTCCGGGCGCAGGATGCCTTGGCCGAGTTCCGACCAGACCAGCCAGCCGGTTTTGAACCGCTCCTTGCGGTCGATGGCCTCGGTTTTCAGCGTCTCACGGATCGGCATTTTGCCGACTTCCTCCTCCGGGAGGATAAGCACTTCGTTCAGCGCCGCGGACGCGGTGAGCAGGATGCCGCCGGTGCCGTAGTTCTTGATCACGCCCTTGGTGCGCAACTCCAGTTGCGTCTGCGGGTCGAGATCCCAGCCGCGCAGGTCGTTGAAACGGCGCCCACGCATGACGATGTATTTGGCGGACAACTCCAGGTCTTCCAATATGGAGATGGCCTCGTTCAGCGCCGCCTCGGTGATGACGCTGCCCGCCACCTCAATGGTGTTGGCACTCGGCACTGCCGCGGACACCACGTTGATGCTGCGCTTGTCGATCTCCTTACGGATTTCATCGGCGGCGGCCTGCTGGATATCCATCAGCGTGCCGATGTTGCCGTTCTTCAAGACTGACACGTCCACCATCGGGTTCGAGTGGATGCGGTTGGTGCCGAATTCCACTTCGTCCTGGCCGAGTTGCTGCTCGCGGATTTCGCCTTCGGTGGAAATCCAGTAGGCTTTCACGCGCGGCTTCTTCTGATAGAGCGGGCGCTCCCCCTTCGGCAGCGTGTGCTGGGTCAGGAGCAGCGAGGAGATTTCCTTGCGGGCAATCTCCTGCTCGATGGGCGCGGCGATAGCGGCTGCCAGCGCGCGCATCCCTTCCGGGGATTCCAGCGCCTGGCTCATCAACTGCGCCATCTTCGCCATATACGCTTGATTCATGGTCGTTTTCATGACTCGTGTGATCTCCTTTACAGCACCAGGCGGAATTTCAGCAGGCCACCGTCGATGGCGATGACGCGGGCGATGACGTGCTCACCCTGCTGCACGCCGGAAGTCAGCTTGCCGTTCGCCGACACCTTCAGGTCGTCACCGGCCTGCATGGTGCCGTCGAACACGTCGGTTTCATACACGCCGCCGTTGCAATACACGCCCGGCATGTCGCCGTCCTTGTAATCCTTGGCGAGGATGCCAAAACTCTTCAGCGCGGGATCGGTGTTGACGGCGAAGCGGTCATTGCCGACCAGCCGGACCACCTGCCCCAGCGCGCCCGCGCCTTGCAGCGTCCCATCGCCATAGCTCAATCCCTGATGGACAGGGGTGATATAGGACATGGTGAATTCTCCTTTACGTTACAGATAGACATGCCGGTTGCACGGGTGCGGATCGCCCGGTCAAGAGACCCGGAGCCCGGTGGTACGCGGCACACGCCCCGCGTCAGGCGGGTTAGGCTTGTGTCCGCGCGATGCGCTCGTCATAGGCTTGCTGGAATCCGCGCTTAAGCTGGTCTTCCAGCGACTCGTTCCGATCATCCACGTCCAGCGGGCGCACGCCGGCGTCGGTGCGCAGCGGCGTGGTGTCCTGGCTGGCAGCCTTGGGCTTGTCACAACCACAATCGGTCTTGTCGGCGTGACTGTTCTTGTCGGCGGCATCCGTTTTGCCGGGCATGGCCTGCTGCGCCATCTTTGCATACGCCTGTTCCGTGGCGGCGAAGGCCTCATCCGAGAGGCCGGCCAGGCGACCCACCTCGGCGTCCTTCTCCTCGTCGGTGCCGAACTTCAGACCTTGCCGTTCCAGCTTGCGCACCAGCGTCTGGGCTTTCGTGCGATTGGCGGCGGCTTTCTGTGCGGCCAGCAATTCGTCCACCTGCTGTTGCAGATCGAGCACCTGTTGTTTCAATTGCTGGTTTTCTTTCTCCAGCGCTTTCACCCGCTCGGCGTCATTGGCCGGCGGTGTGCCGCCGCCCGCGGGCGGCGTGGTCTTTTTGGCGGCGTCAGTGTCAGCCGCGTCGCGGTTCGGTTCGTCCATCGTGTCTCCTTCCGAGTGATCGGCCCCCTGTGAGGCCACCTGTTTTCCCTTCGCGTGATGACCGGGCGCCAATTCGCCAGATGACAGGCGATCCGCGTCATCACCGGCGATATGGGCATTGGTGGCGGCGACTTGCGTAATGCGCGCGTTCTCGTCGGCCCCTTTGCGGTCGAGTAGCCCGAGGCCGGTGAACGTCACGCCGTGCAGGATTTCGTAGACGGGCTGGCCTTGAAAATCGCCGCCCTTATACTTGCGCAGGTGCAGGCAGTAGTCGTTTTTCGACTGGGCGCGCTTGCCGCAGACCGAGCACTCGCCCTCCGCGTAATCGCACTCCATCGACACCTGCGCGATAATGCCGGTCTTCATCAGCTTGTAGGCGAGCGGGGCGTTGGGGGCGTCCTGCACGAACAACTCGCCCACGCACTCCACCCGCCCCCCGGTCTCGTCCTCCACGTAGTCGGAGGACACGATCCCGCCGACGATGTCGGTGACATCCTGCGAGTGCTTCAGATCGATTTTCTTGTTGACGGCGGTCACGTAACGAGAGGAGAGTTCCTCGGCGGTGAAATGGTCGCCGTTCTTGTTCGTGCCCACCCGGCAAAGGATGCAGGTGAAACGCGGATCGCCTGTTCCTGGCGTGACGGATTGCGCATCCGCCGCCAGGCGCACGTCAACCGGCACGCTGGTGTGGCAGTTAGCCGGACGCGCGTCGGCCTGCGCCGACTTCGCGGTCTGCCGCGGCTTCGACGAGACGAAGAGCAATTCTTTCGCGAACTGCCCCCCGGCGCCATAGCTGCGCGCCATGTTGTACTCGACCTCCATCGCTTTCCGACGCACCAAGCCGTAATGCTCGCCGAGAATGCGCCCGATCTCCGCTTCATCTGGGTACGCCTTGTCCCGGTAGGAGAGCAGCACCGTGCCGTACTTGCCGCGCGACTCACGGGCGAGTGATGCCATCAACTCCTGCATCGATTCACGTGTAAAGGTGGTGCGCGAGGGGTAGTTCCGCCGCCCGTTGTCGAGAATCTGCTTATCGGCCCAGCGGGTCATCAACCCCTCGACAAAGTGCAGATCGTTCTCGTAATCGTTCCGATTGAACGAGGTAATGTACGGCGGATCGAGATAGAGCGCGTCGGCGCCGAGTTTCCGTACCGCCTCCACCGCATCCAGATTGAACGCCTTGCACGCCGTGCCGTTATCGAAGACCAGCCCGTTGAGCCGTTTCACCGTCGCGCGGAAGGTGGCGACGAATTCGGAGACCGGCACGTTGGTCAACTGTGAATTGGACAGCCCGGCATCCGTCTCCAGCGACGCTTTCGCATTCTTCTTCGAGCGGTTGAACTGGCCGAAGGCCGACTTCGCCTTCACCGTGGTGCCGAGCGCCGCCAGCGCCAGGTCTTTCTTGTAGCCGGGCAGCGTCTGGATATTCGCCCACACCTGATCAAGCCACGCCAGCACCGGCTTCGAATAGTAGAAGCCATGGAAGGTGCGCACGATGAAATCGCCGGCGTCGGCATTGGGCGCGAGCAAGCGCTGTACATCGTCATCGCTCAAGGTCTCGTGGCTGTTCTCCACCACGGCGCGCGCCAGGTGGTAGGGATAGCGCAACAGATCATTGGCAAAGACCTGCAGCCCCTGCCGTTTGAAATGGTAGGCGACGTTGGCCCCGCCGGAGAACGCGTCGAGGATGGACTTCGCCTCTTTCGGCACCTGGCGAGCGATCCAGCCGAGCATGACGTATTTCGATCCCATGTAGCCGGTCACGCGCACCGGGTCATCGTCCTTGCCCGCCATGCAGGTGAGCAGTGCCAGGTCGTCTTCAATGCCGGTAATCGTCAGGACATCAGCGGCATCATCCGCTTTCGCCGATCCTTGACCGGCGCAGATAAACAAATACTCTTTCGCGTTCGACGCATCGCCATGCCGCGAGGAGATCGAGTAATGGTGATCGTGCGAGCGCAGCGAGACAGTGCGTTTCCCCACCTCGGCGATGATCGAGCGCATCTCCGTTTCATTCGGATAGGCATGGTCGCGGTAGGAGATTAGCCAGTGCGGGATATGCGTGGCGTTCCCCAGGAACTCGGTGAAGAACGCGTTGGCATTCGCCTTGGTCACGGTCTGGTGATCGGTGCGGTAGTGATGGGTTTTCGTGTCCTCGTTGATCTCCAGCCCGTCCCAGTACGTCATCAACCCTTCGACGAAGTGATAGGACTTCTCGTAATTGGTGGTCGAGAACTCGGTGGCATACGGCGGGTCGAAGTAGGCCAGATCGACTTTCACCTCACCGAGCAACGCGTTGATATCCTTCTGGTACGCCTTGCAGTCTTTGCCGTTGCTGAAGACCAGCGCGTTGATGCGGGCGACGTTCTTGGCAAAGCGCTGCGTGAACTCGTCCGGCGTATCCTGACGCTTGCCATAATCGGTGCTGCTGGAGAAGTGGCCGAAGCCCCCCTTGCCGGACATGCACGTCTTGCCGAGCGCGAAGAGCGCGATGTCTTGCTTATAGCCCGACAGCGCGTCGATGTTGGCGCGCACCTGGTCGATGATGGCATGCACGCCCTCGGCAAAGAACAATCCGTTGAATTTGTCGCGCACGAAGGTGCCGGCCTTGCCGTTGGGCTGCAGCAGGGCGTGCAATTCCTCGCTGCTGACGCGGGTACCGTCATTCTCGACAATCGCCCGCGCGGCATGATAGGCGTAGCGCAGCCGGTCATTGGCGACGACCCGCAGGCCTTTCGTTTTGTACATATAGGCGACGACTGCCGACCCGCTGAAGGCATCGCACGCCGAGGCGATGCCGTCCGGCGTGTGCTTCCAGATCCACTCTACGAGCTTTTGCTTCGAGCCGATGTAGTTGGTGACGTATTTCGGTCGCTCACCTTCGGGGAGTTCCTCGGTGGTGAGGTCGACCGCCGGCTCCTGGTCGGCGCCGAAAGCCTGCAAGCCCAGAAAGCCGTGCATGTCGGCTTCGGCTTCCAGCAGGAACGCTATGCGGTCCAGATCGGTGGCAAAGAGTTGCATTTGGTCATCCCCAACACGAGGGGCGTGCCCCCCTACATCCCTCTATATATGCAAAACCCCAATTTTCTTTTCAGACCCAACCTTGGACCGCCACCAACCGCATACCGCACCATGAACATCAGGGGTCCGTGTCCATCTCCGCGCCACCGGAAGGCGGTGTAGGGTGCAGCGACTGTAATAAAGGCAAACAACGTATAGCACCTTGTTTCTTACTGTGAACTTTTCTACAAGCTATTTACAACGTGATTTTACTGTGTTATAGTTATTTCAGTAATTTGCAAGGAGGAATGTCGTGATGAACCCGTTACCAGTAGTGATGACGTTAGAGGAGGTGGCCATATATGTGCATACCACCCCGGAGAAGCTCAAGGGTGCTATTATTGCTGGCCAATTACGCGCATTCACGATTGGGCAGGATGAGTGGCGAGTGACTGAACCGGCCCTGCTGGAGTTCATGGGCGAAGTGGACAGCCAGCAAGCGGGGCGGCGAGTGCGTCACGGGGCGACAACGAATATAAGCCTCCGCGCGAACGATCCAACCGACACCCACCTCGAAGATATCCACTGGCAACCGTCCGGGCCTTTTACGTATCAGTGGCCGAAAATTCTTGAACAGATGGATTCGTCATACACGGCTGAGCTAACGATCCATGGCGAAACCAAGGCATTCACGATTGGATTTACCAATCGTAAATCGGCTGGCATGGAACGGAGACGCGCTATCGTGTTTCTTGGGATGGGACCGCAGAGCTTGAAACCCCTGGTCGAATTCGTCGGCAGCAATGAGTTTGCGACCAACGGCCAGATGGCGAGTCCGATCAAAGTCGCCGGTGACGCCGATGGTAGTTGGCGCATTGTGCGGAGTGACGAACCCCTGCCGCCAGAATACGAGGGCTTGACCATCGCCGAGTATCGTGACATCGTGCGCGGACCCAATGCAGCGAGAGCTGCCGCCGTCGTCGTGCATAAAGACGACTTGACGGTGCTGTTGCGCCATGGCATCATTCGCGCGACGTGGAAAGGCTGGCTCTAACCCCCGGGGGGTACCTTGGATATGCAGCCTGCACGCCCCCGGTGGATCACCGGGGGCATTCTCATACAGGGGGACACGGTGGATCACCCAATGATAGACCCTGCGTTATTGCCGCCATCACAGCCAGCGTCACCGCGTCACTATTCCGTGCCTCCGTTTCGTAGATCGGTGAGCAATCGCCAGTATACAGCGACACGGACCCGATCCAGCCTTCCAGCAAATCATCGGGAAAATGCGTATCACCACGCTCCAGGTAGGCGCAGACGTAGAGCTGGGTATCGAACCAACGCATCTCCTCTGCCGGCAGATAGAGGATGGTCAACTCCCACGGCCCTTCGCCGCGCGCCCACACCCCGATGGGGCGATAGGAATGATGCCCGTCGTCCGGGTCCTGCTCCAGGACATACTCGATGAAATAGCGCACGCGCATCGTTATCGCTCCCGCATCGCTTGCACGGCCCACTCCTGGGCCATCGACGCCAGTGCCGTCCGCACGAACCCGTACCGCTCATCACGCCGTGCGGGACGCGCCTCCAACCGCGCGCGCCAGGCAGACAGCTCAACGATCTGTTCGTCGTCGCAGAACGGCACCAGCAGCGCACACTCCAGCGACCGCCCCTCGTCATCGATCACCGCAAACAGCAGTGGAGGGTCTTCCGCCGACCAGTTGACGATGCGATGCACGTGGAAGCCGGAATGGTGTTCGCCTCCCTCCTCAAAGCCTTGCACGGCATAGACAACAGCGATGTGCTCCGTGCCGGGAACCGGCGTCATCGCCAGATAGACCACCGTCCCCAGGGGCACGGCAAAGCCATCCGCCCACCGCAGCGTGCCTATCGCACCCTGGGTGTTGACCGCGTCCATGCATGCCTGCAGCGTGTCCAATGGTTTCTGCCGATCTGTGGCTTGGATCGGTTTCAAAATCCGCTATATCCTTTCTTCGCGCCGGGGATGACGTGGATGATATCCTCCACCTTGCGCCCATCGGGCAGCTTGGTGATGCCATGCTGCTGGAACACCGCGAGCATCCGCCGCTTGGCCTCCGGGGAATCGAGCACCAGACAGTCGAGATTGTCCAGCAACGTCACGTTCTGCTTGAGGATGGTCTCGTTATTGCTGCTGGTCTCGGCGATCCGCTTCCACTGTGCCGGGGCAGCGACGTGCTTGCGGGCGACGTGATCTCCGTAGCACCGGCCATAATGGTCGGTCTCGTAGACGATGGTATCCGTGCGCTGCGCCACGCCGGGTTTCAGGTAAAAGCCCATCTCCCCTTTCGATTTCGCCCCACGCGGGTCGGGTCGCCAGCGGGTGAAGACATAGTTGGCACCCCCGGAGGCCATATCCGCTTCCGGCGACATGCCGCCAGGTTTCAGCCCGATACGCAGTTTTTCCGTGGTCGAGAGCAGCGACCCATTGTGCGCGAGCGCCTGATCGACCATCGTCACGTAGGCATCCGACCCCTCACCGACAATCTGGTGCATGAGGTTGTAGCCGCGCATCTCGCGGGAGATATCCAGGTCAAAACGCTCGCTTCGGCGATACCCTATCGGCTCGCTTGCACGCCGGCGACGGGTGTCGTACTGATAGACGCCGGCGGGATGATAGCGCGGCAACTTCCGCACGTCTTCCACCCCCAGTCGTCCATTCCAGAATTGCACCATCCGCTCGACACGCTCGGTCATCGGGGCCTGCCGCTGCTCCAGTTGCCGCATCATCTGCTGGTAGCTCGCATCGTCCAGGGGGAGCCGATTCACGACGGCGACTTGATGCAGGTACAGGTATTCCTGATATTATGTGTCGCGCAACATAATATCAGGTATGTGTCGTGAAGTATTATGTGGCGCAGTGGGTGCCGGTGAGCGTAAATGCCCCAGACTACGCCACATA
>Ga0172368_10001540_pt1 | contig 31341 bp, 26 predicted proteins | sample Lak11m_FD_114540 | JGI IMG/M metagenome (GOLD analysis project Ga0172368, IMG submission 114540) | Freshwater microbial communities from Kabuno Bay, South-Kivu, Congo - kab_022012_11m | ecosystem: Environmental > Aquatic > Freshwater > Lake | place: Democratic Republic of the Congo: South-Kivu...
AGTTCTTGCTCCCCATTCGCTATCGGATCACCGATCGGCGTATCCAGTGCTCTTATGGACTCGCCCGGCTGGACATGCCCTGGAGCTCGGTGCGCCCAGTGCTCCACGCTGATAACAGTGTGCGGTTGTCGCCGTTCCCGCAAGCGTCGCGACTCGACGCGTTCAGGGGCATCCACATTCGCTTCGGGACCGAGCCAGGCGACGGATCGCCAGAGCATGTCCGCGGGCTGATAGGCCGCTGCATGGAGCGCAACCGTCTTGGCGGCTGACTTCGGCGAACCCCTCGCCGATACGGAGCGCGATGAGATGATCGAGAAGATCGCGCTAAACATACACCGACGTGGGCTGGAGACGCCCGCAATCCTGTTCCTGGAGATGCACAAGCCCCTGTCGTTCTTCGCCAGTCAGACGCTGATCGTCACGTCGCCGCTCATCGCGCCGATCGTAGGCTTCGATCGGGTCTCTTCGGCGTCACGACTGCTGGAGTCACGGGCCAACGTCGAGCTCCTGATACAGCGTCTCGAGCAGCTGGCTTCGACGCGCAACTGGGACAGAAAGGAGGAGAGCCCTTGACCCACGCAAGCGACCGCTGGGAATCCGCCATGCTCATAGCTCTGCTGAGCGTGATCGTGCTCGTCACGATCATCACGGCGCAGCGCGGCCGCAAGTACTTCATCCGCCGCATACCCGGTCTCAACGCCATAGATGAGGCCGTTGGCCGGGCTACCGAGATGGGCAGGCCGCTGCTGATGGTGCCGGGCCTCAGCGCTCTCGGCGTCGTCGGGCTCCAGGCTCTGACGATCTTCAGCTACATCATCAAGACGGCCGCCAAGTTCGGCAACCGGCTGATCATGCCCTGCGCCGATTCAGCTCTGTATACGGTCGCTGAAGAGGTCGTCCGCGACTCGTACGCAGCCGCCGGGAAGCCGGAGGAGTACGATCCCAACTCGGTCTACTTCCTGTCGGATCGCCAGTTCGCATTCGCCTCGGGCGTGGCCGGCACTATATTCCGCGAGAAGGTCGCTGCGAGCTTCCTGTTCGGAGACTTCTACGCCGAGTCGCTCATCTTCGCCGAAGCGGGCCAGCAGGTTGGCGCGATTCAGGTCGCCGGCACCGTGTCCACCACGCAGCTCCCGTTCTTCATCGCCTCCTGCGACTACACCATCATCGGCGACGAGTACTATGCGGCCAGCGCCTACATCTCGCGGGAGCCGACCCTGCTCGGCAGCCTCGTGGGCCAGGACTACTGCAAGCTGCTGTTCCTCCTGGTGATCTTGCTTGGAGTGCTGGCGGTCTCGATTCCCAAGCTGCACATGGACTGGTTCGTCCAGTGGTTCACGCTGGGTTAGGAGGGATCACAAACCATGAACCTTCAGAGATTCCTCGCATCGGCGTTCCCGGCCGCCCACGGACACTGGCGTTGGCTTGCCATCGTGCTCGCCGCAGCGGGTTGCGGCATTATGTTCTTCGTGCTCCAGGCGTTGCCGGGCAGGGCGCGCAAGGCGCTGATCGCCGCCGTGACCTTTCTGGCAGGGCTCTTCTACGCTCTTGAGTTCTTCTGGCCGGTGCGGCGAGGCACCGACGAGAACTTCCTGACCTTCGCGGTTCCGACGGTCGGCAACGTGATCAACGTGCTCGCCGCGTTCACTCTGGGCCTGGGCGTCTTCAGCCTGGTGCGCATCCACAGCTCCAAGATCGTGAAGCTGCGTGAGGGCTGGCCCAACAGCGTTGTTCTCCTGGTCTCCATCGTAGTGATGGCGGTGGCGGGGCTTCGTTTTGAGGAGACGCGGTTCTTCCGCTCGCTGTTCAGGGACGTTCTGAACAGCTTCGACGCCGCCATGTTCGCCACCCTGGCGTTCTTCATCATCTCGGCAGCCTACCGGGCCTTCAGGGTCAAGTCCGCGGAGGCGACGCTCCTCATGGGCGCGGCCCTCGTCGTGATGCTGGGTCAGATCCCCATCGGCCAGTATCTGACGCACTGGATACCCGAGAAGGGCTCGTTCGCCTCCCTGCTCCGCCTTGACAACATCAGCAACTGGCTGCTCCTCACGGTGAACGCCCCCGCAACGCGCGCGATCGGGTTCGGGCTCGGCATCGGCGGGCTCGCCATCGCACTGAGGCTATGGCTGTCCCTCGAACGAGGGGCGTTCTTCGAGGCCAAGGCGGACGAATCATGAGCGCCCTGAGCGAGACGCTGCAGACCATAGACCGGCGATATCTCTACGCGACGCTGCTGATCATCGTGATCGTAGGCCTGCTTGTTGAGATCCCGCTGCCTCTCGCCGTGGGCCCACAGGCCCGCGGCTTCTACGACGCCGTGGAGCAGGCCGATCCAAACAAGATCGCCATCGTCTCGACGCTCTGGAGCGCCAGCACACAGGGCGAGAACCGTCCACAGACGCGCGTCATCCTGGAGCACCTGATGCGGCGCAAGCTCAGGTTCGCGCTGATTGCGTTCGGCGATCCCCAGTCCACGATCCTGGCGCAGGAGATTGCCGAGGACCTCGCTCGAGCACACGGCTATGAGTACGGCAAGCAGTGGATCAATCTTGGGTACCGCGCCGACATCGCAGGCACGCTCAAGGGCATTGTGCGGGACCTCAACGAGACGCTGAAGCAGGATTCGATCCGGAACAGGCCGTTGGCGCAGTTCGAGGTCATGCGTGGCGTGCACAACATCCGGGACGTAGGGCTGATCGCGGAGGTCTCCGCCTCGGGCAACTATGTCTCGTGGCTCGGGCTTGTCGTGGGGAGCACCGATGCGCCGTTCTGCTACGCGCCCACGTCGGTCATGGCGCCGGAGCTTTACACGTACATAGACTCCGGCCAGATGAAGGGCATGCTGTTCGGCATCAAGGGCGCTGCCGAATATGAACGCTTGCTCGGGATCCGCGGGTTCACATCGCGGGCGATTACGCCGGTGTCTCTGGCGCTGGTGCTTCTCTTCGTGCTCATCGGCCTCGGCAACTACGGCATGTACGCCTCGCGGAAGAAGGGAGGGACGGCCTGATGGAATGGTCGCATCCGATCGGCATCTGGATCGGGGCCATCGGCACTCTGGCCCTCTTCTCGTTGATCTACCGCGAGAACTGGCTCTACAGGCTCTTCGAGCACATGTTCATCGGTCTTGCCGCGGGATACACGATCAAGGCCGCGTGGGACGAGATCCTCGAGACGCAGTGGTGGAACCCAATGGTCCACGATGGTCAGTGGCCGTGGGTCTTCGCCCTCTTTGGCGGCTTCCTGTTCTACACCATCTTCACGAAGCGCTACAACTGGATGAGCCGGATCTCGATCGGAGTACTGCTCGGCTTCGCGGCGGGCCAGGCCTTCCAGGCTACCGCCAACCTCTACATCCCACAGATCAGGGGGTCGTTCAAGCCCCTATGGGTCAATGAGGGTATGCTGCGGGCAGGCTCGGGACTAACGCCGCTCGGGCAGTCACTGAACAACATCCTGTTCGTCGTCATCATCGTCACGGTGATGACCTACTTCTTCTTCTCGTTCGAACAGAGGAATAAGGTAGTGCAGGGCACGGCTCGAACGGGACGACTGATGCTCATGTTCGCCTTTGGCGCCATCTTCGGCTCGACCGTTATGGCGCGCATGGCGCTGTTGATCGACCGTGTCTGGTTCCTGATGCACGACTGGCTCGGCATCGGCTAGACCGGACTCGGTCGTTGGGAGACAGGCATATGCGTAAAGTGTGCATGGCGGGCGCGGCGCTGGCGCTGTGTGCGTCGTCGGCGTCCGCTCAGAACAAGGACACCGTCCGGCTCCTCCTGAAGGTGTCCGCCAACTATCGCGCGTGCCGCAGTTATCGCAGCGAGGCGACCTGGACGCGCAAGATCGGCGACAAGCAGCACTCAGCCGGCATCGTGCTCGCGGCCCAGCGCCCCAACCTGTTCCGGCTCTCGGCGACGGGTAGCTACTTCGACACTGAGGTCGCGTGCGACGGCAAGGAGTTGACGGCGCTTCGGACCGAGCGGAAGGTGTTCACTCGGACCATGGCTCCCAAGCAACTCATCGGCGCTCGCGTGCTGAAAGGGGTGGATCTTCCCGCGCCTGCGACGCGCATCATCTCGTTGCTGCTGGAGGGGCGGTGGCAGGATTCCTCCGACCCGCTTGCCGCGCGCCTCGTGCGTGCGGAGATCTCCGGGCCGCAGGGCTTCGGCGACAGCCTCGCGTACGTCCTGACTTTCGACTACGACGCCGACTACACGGCCCGCGTCTATGTCACGCAGGATGACAGCATAGTCCGGCGCGTTGCGCTGTATCAGGGCGGCACGCCGACCATCGTCGAGAACCTGACCAAGGTCGAGTTCGACAAGCCCCTCTCCCCGGGCGGCTTCGCTCTGAAGCTCCCGGAAGGGGCGCGGCTCCTGGCATCGCTGCCGGCTCCGGACGAGCCCACCGTGCCCGTTGCCATCGGCGTGCAGACGCTGGACGGCCGCACGATCAGGTTCGCCGACCTAAAGGGGAAGATGATATTCCTGACGTTCTTCTTCTCCACTTGAGGGGCCTGCAATGCGGAGTTTCCGCATCTTGAGGAGATCTACCAGCGGTTCAAGGACAAAGGCCTTGAGATCATTGCCGTCAACGGCATCGGCGAGCCGAAAGATGAACTGGTGCGCTGGGCCCAGGGACATGGCGCGACGTTTCCCATCGCTCTGAACAAGACGCCCACGGACCTGGTGAAGATGTTCAGCGTACGAGCCTATCCCACTAATGTCATCTATGACCGGGAGGGAAAGGTCGTCTACAAGGCCGAGGGCTTCGACCCCGAGGGCGTCGCAAAGGCGCTGGCGGAGGGCGGCATCCGCTAGGGGAGTGCGCCCGAGTACGGCAGTATGCGAGCCGGGCGCTCCGCGCTGGGCGCCCGGCTCGCCGCCCCGGTGTCCGCGCAGAGCTACAAGGGGCGCCGCAGTACCCGTCCGGGGAGCGCACCGGTCCATGCACCGCCTTCCCAGACGACCCGCCCGTTGACAATCACCGCGCAGATGCCCTGTGCAGTCTGGTGCGGATTCTCGTAGGTCGCTGCGTCGCGCACCTCAGACGGGTCGTAGACCACCACGTCTGCGAACGCCTCGACCGCGATTCGCCCACGGCCTTGCAGACCGAGCCGCCGTGACGGCAGGCTCGTCATCTTGCGGATCGCTGCCGCCTCGGTGACCACGCCCTCTTCCCGAACATACCGCCCCAGAACGCGCGGGAAGGTGCCGTAGCATCGAGGATGGACGCGGTCCTCACCGGTCTGTCCGGCAGGGCTGGTTCCAACGGCATCCGACCCCACCATTGTGAGCGGCTGCCGCATGACAAAGGCGACATCGTCCTCGCCGATCGCGTGGTTCAGCGCGGCGACGAAGTTGCGCTCACTCACGATCAAATCGAGGGCCGCCTGAGCCGCCCGAAGGCGCCGTGCACCGGCGATGTCGGCAACCGTCCGGCCCTGGAGTGTGCGGTCCTTGCGTGCGACGGCTATCTCTACCCGTCCCCATGGACCCCCTGGCGAGTCGTCCGCCCAGTCGGGGTGCGCAGCCAGCATCTCCTCCAGGATCCGGTCTCGCGACGCGGGCGCAGTCAGCCGCTCAAGGATCGCGTCGTTGTCGCCCGCGAGTGCCCACTGCGGGAGGATCTGGACGCCGAGGTTGGTCATATATGCGGTGTACGGATACTGGTCCATCTGAACGTCCACGCCTCTCTCGCGAGCAGCGTTCACCAGTCGGATCGTCTCCCGGACCTTGCCCCAGTTCTGGCGCCCCTCCGCCTTGTGGTGGCTTAGCTGAACCGGCACTCCCGCCTGCTCCCCGACCTCGAGGGCTTCAGTAACCGCCTCCAGCAGCAAGTCGCCCTCGTTGCGCAGATGCGTCGCGTAGATGCCGCCAAACCGGCGCATCACCGCAGATAGTGCGACCAACTCGGACACGTTCGCGTATCCGGATGGCGTGTATTCCAGACCCGTCGAGAGCCCCCAGGCCCCCTGCTCAAGGGCGAGCACAAGCTCACGCTTCATTGCCTCGACCTCGGCCTTCGACGCCGGCCGATCGGCCATGCCCATCACGCGCTTGCGGATCGTTCCTTGCCCTGCCAGCATCACATAGTTGGTCGCAACGCCTATCCCGTCAACGTGTGCGAGGTGGCCTTCCATGTCGTCCCAGACGATCCGCGCGCCGTGGGCCCCGAGCCACCTCCGCTCAAAGGCGAAGTCGTCCGTATCGCGAGCCAACCCAAGCGACAGCGAGCAGTTGCCGACGACCTGCGTCGTGACTCCCTGGGATATCATGCTCAGCATGGGCTGGTGGAACGCTACCGAGATGTCCGAATGGGTGTGGATGTCCACAAATCCCGGGGCGACCCTCAAGCCCCTGGCTTCGATCCGCCGAGACGCGCGCGCTTGGGCCAGGTCGCCGATGGCTGCGATGCGGTCGTCCACGATTCCGACATCTGCATCGACCGGCTCGTCGCTCTCGCCGTCCAGGACCGAGCCTCCGCTGATTAGCAGATCGTACTGAGCATGCTGTGGTTCCATGTCACTCCAGTTGACATCAAGCCGGCGCGGGCAAAACCCGCGATCGTCCGGTTGCGTATTGCCTACGAAACGGAATACGGGGCGGCGGCAGTATCATCATGGAGTAGCCCAAAGGAGCGCGAGGCATGTCCAACCGACGGAGCCAGCCTGCATTCACCCTCATCGAGCTTCTCACAGTGATCGCGATCATCGCGGTCCTTGCCGGCCTCTTGTTTCCTGTGTTCCTTACGGCGCGCGGCAAGGCTCGCGAGATATCGTGCGTCTCGAACCTCCGCCAGATCGGACTGGCGATCAGGATGTACGCTCAGGACTACGATGAGCTCTACCCCTGGGCCGTGGACCCCACGGACAAGTATACGCCCGAGATATGGAGCCCGTATCCGGAGTTCCAAGCTCAGATACCGTTCATGCCCATGATGCACGAAGTCCTCCAGCCCTACGTTCGATCGCAGGCCCTGTTCCGGTGCCCATCGGACTCCGGCTATGACGTGGAGGACTTCACCGGTATGCCACTGGACGCTCGGCCATCGAGCTATCAGAAGTTCGGCACCAGCTACAACTTCCGCACGGAGATTGCGTTCCGTCACCTGGGCGAGGCCTCGATGCGTGATCCCACGGGTGTGAACGTGATGTTCGACGCCTCAGGGCGCTGGCACGGGGGCCTCATCCTGGATCAGATGCGCTACAACGTGCTGCACGGAGATGGACACACGAAGAACCTGAACCGCGCCCAGGTTCAGGCTCTCTGGGACACTCCGTTCTAGCATCATGCGTCTCCGCGCCGACTGGGTGGCGCCCATATCGGGGCCGGTGCTTGAGGACGCCGAGGTCGTCACAGAGGGATCGCTGATCGCCGAGGTGCGCCGAAGGCGGGTGGATGGTCTGCCGGTAGCCGACGCCAGGGCCCTCGGCTCGGCAGTCATACTCCCCGGCCTGGTCAACGCCCACGCCCACATCGAGTACACGGTCCTTCGCGGCCTGGTTGAGGACCTGCCAATGCTCCCGTGGGTCAGCAGGCTCACTGAAGCCAAGGCCCTGCTCGAACCGCGCGACTGGGTGGCTTCCGCATTGCTTGGGGCCGCCGAGTGCGCGCGAGGCGGCGTCACCACCGTAGCGGATTGCACGGACTCCGGAGCCGCTCTCGACGGCCTGGTTGGCCTCGGCCTTAGGGGCGTGGTCTTCCAGGAGGTGTTCGGCATTGACGAGGCTGTACCGGTCAAGGCGGCTGTTGCCGCGCTCGACGGGAAGCTCAAGGCGATGGCCGCGGCAGCTTACGGCTCGCACGTCGTCACCGGGGTTTCGCCCCACACCATCTACACCGTGCGCCCAGCGCTGATGCGAGCGCTATGCGAGTATGCGGAGCGAAAAGGGCTTCCATTGTGCATCCATGTCGCGGAGTCTCGGTCCGAGGTCGAGCTTGCTCTGTCGGGTACCGGCGAGATTGCGGACCGTTTCGAGCGCCGCGCGGTACGATGGATCGCCCCCGGGCGAAGCGTCATCGGCTACCTCGGCGAGCTCGGCGCTCTCAGGACTGGGACGCTTCTCGCGCACTGCGTGCACATATCGGCCAAGGACGCCGAGGCGCTTCGGACCTCGGGCGCCGCCGTTGCCCACTGCCCCAAGTCAAACGCCAAGCTCGGCAACGGTACGGCCCCGCTTTCGTACCTTGCCCATTGCACGCAGCACTCCCCAGCCGATCGCGACGCATCGAGCACCGCGGCGGGCTCCCGCTACGCGCGCGCCCGCCTCGGGATAGGAACGGACGGCGCACCCAGCAACAACAAGCTCGACCTGATCGAGGACCTGCGCTTCGGCGTCCTTCTCCAGCGGGCGGCGCGTCATCGCGCCGATCGGCCTACGGCCCGCGACTTGGTGGAGGTCGCCACTATCGGCGGCGCGCGCGCCCTTGGAATGGAGCGTGAGATCGGGACACTGGAACCGGGAAAGGCCGCCGATCTGACGGCAGTCGGCCTGCAGGAGCTGGGGGCCTTCCCAGCCTACGATCCCTATTCGGCCATCGTCTATTCATGCTGCGCCCGCGACGTGCTTCTGACCATGGTTGCAGGTAGTATCGTGTCCGAAAGGTCGAGGCTCGGCTCAGGGCGTGTCGGTCCCGCCCGACGCCGAGCGCTGATCGTGGCGGAGAGGCTCAGGAACGAATGGACGAAGAACGGCAGGACGCGCGCCCGGACGGTGACGGGAGAACCTCCGTCCTAGCCGACCGCAACCTCCGCGCCTCGGTCGCCACCGCCATCGTGGGTGCGGTTACCGTGGCATGGCTGACGGCCTACAACCTCCAGGGATGCCCGGTCTGGGCGCTGGGCTCAGCTTGCACAACGGGCCGTTCCTGGGAGGAGTACCTGCTCGTGAATCTCACAGGGCTCGTGCTCGTTCCTATGGTCACGGTCTTCGCGCTGCCGAACGAAGGGCCGCACGTCTTTGGTTTCTGGCGCCCCAGGAGGACTGCCTGGCGGACCGCCGGCGTCCTCTACCTAGCCATGCTGATCCCGCTCGCCGTTGCCTCACGCCAAAGCGCCTTCGCAGCATACTACCCCATGCAGCCGGAGGCTGCCTATTCGCTCCCTTTCCTTCTCTATCATGAGGCTACCTACGGCTTGTACATGTTCGGGTGGGAGTTCTTTTACCGCGGCTTCCTGACGCTCGGCCTGTCGCGGCGCTTCGGCAACGTCGCAGCCGTAATCCTCCAGGCCGCGGCGTTCGGCCTGATGCACTACGGCAAGCCCTGGCCGGAGTTTGGGGGGTCGTTCATTGCGGGCGTGGCGCTGGGGTGCCTCGCGATCCGCGCGCGCTCGTTCTATCCCGGTTTCTGCCTGCACTGGGCCTGCTCGGTCACCTTTGATCTCATGGTCATCTACGCTCGCCCCGACGGCATCTTCTGATCGCGCGCCGTCATCCACCCGACGTCGTCCGCCGGCTGTCGCACGTTTGACGCGTGCTCGCCGACCCGACTATAATGAACCATCCACTCACAGCGAGCGCGGCCGGATCGGTCGCCGGAGCGCAAGGGGACTCCATGGACGATCGCTACGACTTCCAACGAACAGAGGGCAAGTGGCAGGCACGATGGGATGCCGAGAAGACGTTCCGCGCCGCGGACGATGGCGACCGCCCACGCTGCTACGTCCTCGAGATGTTCCCCTACCCGTCCGGCGCAGGGCTGTCCGTCGGTCACTGCAAGAACTACGGCCCGGCCGACGCCTTCTGCCGCTACAAGAGCATGAAAGGCTTCAGCGTGCTCCATCCGATGGGCTGGGACGCGTTCGGCCAGCCGGCGGAGAACGAGGCGATCAAGCGCAAGCGCCATCCGCGCGATATGGTGCCGGAGTACGCCGCCAACTACCGTCGAACGTTGAAGCTAATCGGCTCCAGCTACGATTGGGATCGAGAGATCAACTCGAGTGAGCCGGAGTACTACAGGTGGACGCAGTGGTTCTTCCTGCTCCTGTATAGCCGCGGCCTGGCGTACAGGGCGACCGCGCCCATCAACTGGTGCCCGATGTGCCGGACCGGACTGGCCAACGAGGAGGCCAGGGAAGGGCGCTGTTGGCGCTGTGACAGCGTGGTTGAGAAGCGGCCCATGCCCCAGTGGTATTTCCGGATCACGGCCTACGCCGATCGCCTGCTGGCGGACCTCGATCAACTCGACTGGCCTGAAGGCATCAAGCTGCAGCAGCAGGAGTGGATCGGCCGAAGCGAGGGCGCCGACGTCACGTTTCCCGTCGTCGGCTCGGATCGCTCGATCGAGGTGTTCACCACCCGTCCGGACACGCTGTGGGGCGCCACGTTCATGGTGCTCGCGCCGGAGCATCCGCTCGTCGGTGAGCTGACAGCGCCCTCGCGCCGGCGTGAAGTAGCGGAGTACATCCGCAGAGTGCAGTCGTCAACTGAGATCGAGCGCATGGCGGCCGAGCGCCCCAAGACAGGGGTGTTCCTGGGCGCCCATGCGCTAAACCCTGTCAACGGTGAGCACATCCCCGTCTGGATCGCCGACTACGTTATGATGGGCTACGGCACTGGCGCCATCATGGCTGTGCCCGCCCACGACCAACGGGATTTCGAATTCGCTCGCAAGTTCGGCATCCCCGTCGAGCTGGTCTACGCCACCGATGGCGGCCCGGCCACCGGTGACGAAATGACCTTCGCCCTGCCGGACGGCGGCAGGATGCGCGAGTTCGAAACCGCCTCCGGCGCCCTGACGCCGAAGAGCCCCTTCGCCGGTCTCCCGAACGACAAGGGGACGGTTCGGGCCGTCACCGAGTGGCTTGAGCGATTCGGCGTCGGGCGAGGCCGAGTCAACTACCGGATGAAGGACTGGCTGATCAGCCGCCAGCGTTACTGGGGCGCGCCGATCCCCATCGTCCATTGCCCGGGCTGCGGCGAGGTGCCCGTGCCCGAGAGCGATCTGCCGGTGTTGCTGCCGCAGGTTGATCGGTATGAGCCGTCCGGTACGGGCGAGTCACCTCTCGCGACAATGCCGGAGTTCGTCAGCGCGACCTGCCCCCGGTGCGGCGTGGCCGCTCGACGCGAGACCGATACCATGGGCGGCTTCGCGTGTTCCTCATGGTACTTCCTCAGGTTCGCCGACCCGCGGAATGCCGGAGCCTTCGCCGATCGGGCTAAGCTTGACGCGTGGCTGCCCGTGGACATGTACAGCGGCGGGGCCGAGCACGCGGTCATGCACCTGCTCTACGCGCGGTTCTGGACCAAGGTGATGTTCGACGCGGGGCTCGTCGGCTTCGAGGAGCCTTTTCCCAGCCTTCGCAGCCAGGGCGCCATGCTGGCGTGGACGCCCGGACGACGCCCCCGCGCCAACGAAACGCCGGACGGGGAGGATGAGGGGGAGCAGATACTCGATTGGGTAGTGCTGCGCCCCGAGGAACTTGCCACGTTTCCTCAGGAGGACATCATATGGCGCTGGGTGCGCATGTCCAAGTCGAAGGGAAATGTGGTGACGCCCGAGTCCATGGTGGATCGCTACGGAGCCGATAGCCTCCGCGTGCACATCATGTTCGTCGCACCGTTCGAGGCGAACGTCGAGTGGCGGGAGAGAGGGGTCGAGGCCGCGCAGCGTTTCCTGCTGCGAGCCTGGCGCTGGATGGTAGCCGCCCTGCCCCGGACGGTCGCTCATCCTGATCGTCTGCGTGGCGCAAGCCTCGCGGCAGCGTCGGCCGAAAGCCGCGCGATGCTCCGCAAGCTCCACAAGACCATCCGCAAAGTGGACGAGGACATCGCACGGTTCCGCTTCAATACCGCGATCGCGGCGGTGATGGAACTGGTGAACGACCTCTACCTGTACTGCCCGCCTGATGGAAGCGCTCGGCCGCCGCATCCCGCGGTGGTGGCCGAAGCCCTCGAGAGCCTCATCCTCCTACTCGCGCCGTTTGCCCCACACATGGCTGACGAAGCGTGGGAGGGCCTTGGCCGCGCGGGTTCCACCTACCACGCACGGTGGCCCTCCTGGGACGCGGACATCGCCGCAGACGAGGTCATCACGATCGGGGTGCAGGTCAACGGCAAGCTTAAGGACCGGCTGGACGTTGCCGCCGGCGCGTCCGATCGGGAGGTGATAGACGCCTCACTCGCCAGCCCCAAGATCGCGGCGGCGGTGGCCGGCAGGACCGTGCGCCGGTCCGTTGTGGTTCCGGGGCGTCTGATCAACATCATCGTGGATTAGGAGCACTGGTCGCATGATCAAGCCGGGCGACTACGTTCGGGACATTCTGGCCGCGCCCGTCGGGTCCCGTGTCACGGCGCGTGGTTGGGTCAAGACCCGGCGCGACAGCAAGGGCGTCCACTTCGTGCAACTCAGTGATGGCAGTTGCTTCGCCGACCTTCAGGTAGTGATCTCCGACCCCTGCGCGCCGTCGTCAGGTCCCGGTGTTGACGTTCCCACGCTACAGCGGATCACCACCGGCGCGTGCGTGCAGGTCCAGGGAGTCCTCGTGGCATCACCGGGCGGCGGCCAGGACGTTGAGCTTCAGGCCGATGCTGCCATTGTCCTTGGCGAAGCCGATGCCGCCACGTACCCCCTGCAGAAGAAGGGCCACACGATGGAGTTCCTGCGCGACATCGCGCACCTCCGCGTCAGGTCCAACACGTTCGGCGCGGTCTTCAGGGTTCGGAATGCAGTCTCGTATGCGATCCATCGCTTCTTCCAGGAGCGAGGATTCGTCTACGTCCACACTCCCATCATCACCGCTTCCGACTGCGAGGGGGCCGGCGCGCTATTCGGCGTCACCACGCTGGACCTTATGGCCCTTCCCCGCACCCACGAGGGCCACGTTGACTACGGCCAGGACTTCTTCGGCAAGCCCGCGTTTCTGGCGGTTAGCGGGCAGCTGGAGGCCGAGATCTTCGCCCTTGCGTTCGCCAACGCGTACACCTTCGGTCCCACGTTTCGCGCGGAGAACTCCAACACCCCGCGGCACCTTGCCGAGTTCTGGATGGTCGAGCCGGAGATGGCCTTCTGCGATCTCCTCGGCGACATGGAGCTCGCCGAGGAGTTCCTGAAGTACCTGATTCGAGACGTGCTGGCAACCTGCGGCTCCGACCTGGGGTTCTTCAACAAGCGAATAGACAACTCGGTGCTCGCTACGTTGGAGCACGTAGCCGACGCCCGATTCGAGCACATGACGTACACGGAGGCCATACGCATCCTCGGCGAGGCGGGCCGGGACTGGGAGTACCCGGTGGTCTGGGGCAGCGACCTGCAAGCCGAGCATGAACGCTATCTCACCGAGGAGGCCGTCAAGCGTCCAGTGGTGGTGACCGACTACCCCAAGACCATCAAGGCGTTCTACATGCGACTGAACGACGACGATCGGACCGTTCGAGCCATGGACGTTCTGGTTCCGAGGATCGGAGAGATCATCGGCGGCAGTCAGCGCGAAGAGCGCGGCGATGTGCTCCTGGGCCGCATTCGCGAGAGCGGCCTGCCTGAGGAACCCTACTGGTGGTACCTGGAGTTGCGCAAGTATGGCACTGCGCCGCACGCCGGCTTCGGGCTCGGGCTCGAGCGCCTGCTGATGTACCTCACAGGGATGAAGAACATCCGCGATGTCATCCCGTTCCCGCGCACCCCCGGTGGCGCCGACTTCTGAGATGGGCGTGCGCGGCGAGACGGACCGCTCCGCAACGGAGGGCGAGTTCGAGCGGCGAGCGTTCCGGGCGCAGATGTGGGCTCTCGCTCTCCTGGCGATCAGCCTGCTGGTAGGCTCCGGGTGGTATGCCTACAGGCAGGGCACCGTCCTGAGTGGCGACATGCTGATCACTGCTCCAGCCGCCGCCGGGTCGCCTCGGAGCGCCGCCCAACCAGAGGCGACGCCGCCTCAGATGATCGCCGTTCACGTGGGCGGCGCGGTCGCCACGCCCGGCGTATACGAGTTGCCCGCGGGCAGCCGAGTCGAGGACGCACTCAAGCTCGCGGGCGGCGTTTCGAAGGACGCGGACCCGGACTCCGTGAATCCTGCGGCAGCTCTGGCCGACGCGGATCAGGTGCTCGTGCCGCGCCGGTCGCCTGATGCGCCGGCCGGGGCGGCGTCGAGTGCCGGTGGCGCGGCGGCATCTCCGCGCGCCTTAGTACCCCCTGCCGCGACCGACAAGCTGCGACACCCGGGCGACGGTTTCGTCAACATCAACTCCGCCTCGGAGACCGAGTTGCAGAGGCTCCCCGGAGTGGGGCCCGCCACGGCGGCCCGGATCATCGAGCACCGCAAGCAGATTCGCAGGTTCGCCGCCGTCGAGGAACTGATGGACGTGAGCGGCATCGGCGAGAAGAAGCTCGCGACCATGAGGCCGTTCGTGAAGCTGCGCTGACGTGAGGACGGCGACTCCGTTGAGCTTGGACCGTAAGCCGTGCCCCGAGTGCGAGGCGCCGTGCCTGGCCACCGAAAGCCACTGCTGGCGCTGCGGCACGTCGCTTTTCGAGAAGGCGCAGCCGGACGACCAGATCAACTTCGCGTCGTCCGAGACGCTGCGCAAGCCGTCGGAGCCCGCCCCGGCCAAGACGGTCATGAGGACCACCCTGACGGGCGAAGTGGTTGAGGTCCCGGACTTCTCGGCTCCCGTAGTGCCGCCGGAGCCCATGTCGGACAGCACCGGTGTGGTAGCGCCGCCCGGGCCGGTTCCGGAGCCAGGGAGTGGCGATGCCGCACCGGTGTTCCGCCTGACGTACTGCAGGACCTGCGGCATCCAGAACGATGAAGGAGCCACTGTCTGTCGCAAGTGCCGCGAGGCTCTGCCGGTACTCAGCGAGCCCGTGCCGGACATCCAGCCGCTGCGACGGTCGTGGGGGTTCGATGTCCTCGGCCTGGCGTGGGTGGCGCTTGGCGCCAGTGCTGTCTACTGCGGACGCTTCATCGTCAAGGCGGATCCCAACAACCCCGGACTCACGTGGGCCGACTACTTCTGGACCGGCATCGTCGTCTGTGCGCCCGGCGTGATGATCTTCCTGAGGCATTACTTCTGCAAGATCATGTTCTGGACCATGACGTTCGCGAGCGCGCTCATCTGGGCCGTGATCGGGTTCCTCTGGCTTTACGTGGGTCTCCACGTTTCCGAGAACGGCAGCGTCGGTCTGGCCTGGTTCGCGGCTCTGAGTATCCTCTCGCTGCTCAGCTTCGCGACCGTCCGCCTGAACGACGAGTTCGACTTTGGCTCATGACACCACACGCTTTTCGTCCTGGCGCCGCGCGTCCGTAGGCTCCTGCGCCGCGTCGCTCTGCTTACCACTCCGGGGGATGATATGACCGAACTAGAGACCAGGGACCTCCTCGCGCAGGCGCTTGCGGACTCGCGGGCCGACGCCACGACAGCCGCCCTTGCGGGCGTTCAGGAGGCGTCCACGCGTTTCGCCAACAACGCGATCACACAGAATGTCGCCAAGACGAACGTCACGCTGACCGTGCGCGCGGCCTTCGGCAATCGCGTCGGCGTCTCGCAGACCAACAGCTTGAGCCCGGAGTCCGTCGCGGACGCCGTCAGGCGCTCTGAGGAAATAGCCCGCCACGCTGCGCCCGATACCGAGTACATGCCGCCGGTCCGTCCGTGTTCTTGCGGACGCGTGGAGGCCTGGGACCAGGCCGTCGCCGATGCGTCGCCGGAGACCCGTGCCCGCGCCATCAAGGAGGCCATAGCGGTTGTGGAGCAGTCGGGCCTCACGGCCGCAGGCAGCTACGCCACCGAATCAGGCTTCTCCGCCATCCTGAACTCGTGCGGGCACTTCGCCTATCACCGGGAGACGGATGCGCGCTTCGTCTGCACAGCCATGTCCCCGGACAGCTCCGGGTGGGCGTCCGATGGCGCCTTCCGCCTCCAGGACGTGGCTCACCTCGATGCTGCTCGCCGAGCTGCTCAGAAAGCTGTGGCGGGCCGGACGCCCGAACCGATCGACGCCGAGCCGTCAACGGTCATTCTGGAGCCGGCAGCGACGGCCGAACTGCTTGAGTTCGTGGCCTGGTCGCTCGATGCCAAGGCGGCCGATGAGGGTCGAAGCGCATTCAGCGGCAGACTGGGCCATAGGATCGCGGTTCCCGGAGTCGCGATTACGAGCGACCCGATGCATGACCAGTGTCCGGCGACCCCGTTCGACGCGGATGGCACGCCACTGCCGAAGGTAGAGTGGGTTGCCGATGGAGTACTCGCCAACCTGTCAAGCAGCCGCTTCTGGGCCCAGAAGACCGGGCGCCCCTACACCGGCCGGCCAACCAACTTGCTGATGGCCGGCACGGATCGCGGGCTGGCTAAGATGATCGAAGACACACCCAGCGGAATCCTCGTTACTCGATTCTGGTACATCCGCTTCGTGGACCCGATGAAGTTGCTACTCACGGGCATGACGAGGGACGGTCTCTTCCGCATTCGTGACGGCAGGGTTGCCGGCGGGCTTAAGAACATGCGCTTCAACGAAAGCCCGCTGCGCATGTTCGAGCGGATCACCGGCATCGGGCAGGCCCAGGTGGTGGCCGGCTATGGACGGGGCATGGCGCCGCCATTGAGGGTGGACGGCTTCACGTTCTCCAGCGGGACGGCGTTCTAGCGGGTCGCCGCGACCGGCAGGTCACGCTGCAGCGTGTCGGCCGCTTGCGCGCCTATCGCCGGCGCGTCGGCCCTTCGCGCGATGGCCCGCGGTCCAGACAGCGGCGCCAGCGTGTACAGCAGGGCGACCAAGATCGCTGCCGCGGCTGCAGCTGCGAACGTCAGCCTCCATCCCGGCGTAGCCAGGGACACGCGTACCGGCCTCGCGCGCGCATCCGCCCATGCAGCGTCGGATCTGACCACGGACGCGAGTTCGGCTCGTGAAGGCCACTCGTCGCCCAATGCGCGGAGGCGCAACTCGATCGCGTTCCAAGTAGACACGTACCGGCGGCACGCATCGCAGCCTCGCATATGCTCAGCAGCCTGCCCGGGTATCGGCGACACCGAGGCGCAGTCCAGCCAGTCGTCCAGGATGCGACGGGCACGGACACACGGGTCCCGTTTCATCGCGGGCCAGCGCATCACAGAGCTCCCTGGAGCGCAGCGCCCAAACGCGCTCTTGCTCTGTGCAGTCGAACCTTGGTGGCGGTGGCCGAGATATGCATGGTCCTCGCGATCTGCTCCACCGAAAGCCCTTCGAAGTAGAACAGGAGAACGACCTCCCGGTAGTGCTCCGGCAATGACATAACCGCGGCTCGCACAAGCCGGTTACGGTCGCCGGCCAGCGCCATTGCCTCCGGGTCGTCCGTGGGCGGCGCCGCGATGGCGAGGGCTGCCTCATCGGAAGCGAGCGGCAAGCGTGCACGGGCGCGCAAGCGCCTTCGGCACTCGTTCAGGGCGATTCGGTAGACCCAACTCGCGAAGAACCCGCCCGGCTTGTAGGCGCCGAGCCCTCGGTAAGCGCGAACCAGCGTGGACTGCAGCACGTCCTCGGCATCGGATGCGTCCTGCACCATTCGGTACGCAAACCGCAGCAGCCGGGACTGGTATCGGCGCACCAGCGTGTCGAAGGCGGCCGTATCGCCGTCGCGCGCCTGTACGGCGAGGCGGTCCTCATAGTCCGCGGTGCGTCCACGCGCTACCAGTTCGATAGTCACAGGATCGGTCGGTTCCGGTGTGTCAGAACGCCGAGGTCCGGCGAACGGTCCTCGGCTGTACTACTCATTGACGGCTCGTGAACGGCGCTGGTTCCACCCTCGGAGCGACTCCCCGCAAGCGCGCCTTACCACCGGCGAGGACTAGAAGCTCATTGCGTCGTAGGCAGCGAGCCCGATCGGATAAGCGGGCGCGTCCCCGCGGAGCACGCGTGCCAGATCGGCCGCCGCCGTCCTTCCGAGTTGCGCCAGTTCATCTGTCGTGGGTCCGGCCACGTGCGGCGTGAGGAGTACGCTCGCCATCGCCCTCAGAGGATGGTTAGCCGGAAGGGGCTCTGGATCCGTGACGTCCAGGGCTCCTCGGAGCCTACCGGTGGCAAGCTCCGCTGTCAGAGCGTCGGTCTCCACAACACGTCCGCGCGCTGTGTTGACGAGCACTCCGCCGTCACGGATCAAGGCGAGCTCGCCCGCGCCGATCATGCCCCGTGTGGACGGAATGTCCGGTACATGCAGCGACACGATGTCGGCTTTGGGCAGGGCCTCGTGCAGCGAACCCGTCTCCACACCCAGCGCTGTTGCCTGCTCAGAGCTGAGCGCCGGGTCCACCGCGATGACCCGACAGCCGAACGGTCGGAGCAGGTCCAAGAAGTGCCGGCCCACGTACCCCAGCCCAACCAGCACGACGGTCTTCCCGAACAGCGTGGCAGTTGGCGGCCTGTCGCCCGCGCTAGCGCGGCCAACCAGACGACGCAGCAGCATCAACGTCGCACAGAGACAGAACTCCGCCACGGTTCGGGCTATTGCGGCCCTGGCGCTGGTCACGACCACGCCCCTCTCGATCAAACGGCGCGGGAACATGCGGACCGAACCCGCGGCGTGGCAGATCGCGCGCAGACGAGAGCCTGCCGGCAGCCACTCCTCGGCCGGCGGACGGACGCCCCAGCCAGTGACGGCCGCGTCCGAGGTGGTCCAGAGCTCAGCGTAACGCTCCAAGGGCAGGCGATGCGCGTCAAGACACCATGTCACCTCGCCCAGCGACTGCAGCAGCCGCCCGGTCTCCGCGTCAATCACCTTCCCGCACGCGTCCTCGGCCATCGTGACGAGTATCGCAGGCATCTCCCCTCCTCCGCCGGCCACGGCGCTGCAGGAGCAGACGGCAGCGGGCCGAAGTGATACGAGGCGAGCCCAGGCGAGCGCCCAGTCGCCCCGGCGCCCACTTCTAGGACCGAGTGGCCGGTCCCTGCCGCAGAGGAGCGTCGCACCCGATGAGTATGCAGCATCGAGTACAGCCGATCGTGCAAGGCGTGGCACGCCCGACGGTGTTCGTCGAGTCGCGTGCTCTGTCCGACCGCCTGGCCTGCGACGTGACTCTCGCGCTCGAGAGCTTTCAGTTCACGGGGAGCTTCAAGTTCCGCGCGGCGTATAACGTGGCCGCCTCGGTACCAAACCAACGCATCCTGGCGGCCTCCTCCGGCAACTTCGGCCAGGCACTGGCCTACGCATGTCATCTTCTCGGCAAACGGTGCACGATCGTGATGCCGACGACGTCAGCGGCGGTCAAGGTGGACGCGGTTCGGCGGTACGGTGGCGAAGTCGCCCTGACCGACACCACCGTGATATCTCGCGCAGAGCGCGTCGCCCAGCTTGCCCACAACCAACCGGGTTCCTATGTCGCGAGCGCATACGACGATCCGCTCGTCATCGAGGGCAACTCAACGCTCGGCATGGAGATAGGGACCCGCAAGCCGTGCTTCGATCTCGTGGTGGCGCCGGTCGGCGGCGGCGGGCTTGCCGCCGGCGTCCTGGCCGGTCTACTCTCGGTGGGCGCACGCGCCCGTCTGATCGGCGCTGAGCCGCTCCTCGGCAACGATGCCGCCAGGTCGCTCCGCGAGCGACGCATTGTGACTAACGAGACCGAGCCTCAGACCATCGCCGACGGCGCAAGGACGCTCTCGCTCGGTCTGCACAACTGGTCGGCGCTCCAGCACGGCTTCGAGACAATCGTTGAGGTGCCCGAGGAGGACATCGTCCGAGCGGTTCGTATGCTGTTCTTGGAGTCCAACGTCAAGGCGGAACCAACAGGCGCACTGTCGCTCGGTGCAGTTCTCACCGACCGAGCCAGGTTCCGTGGCGCGTCTGTCTGCTGCATCGTCAGCGGAGGCAACGTTGACCCGGGCGTCTATGCGAACCTGATCGCCAGCTAACACGCGCCGCATGGTATACTCAAGGCCGACGGAAGATCCAGAGAGCGGCCTTGCATCGCAGGGCTTGCAAGGGACCAGTGCGTGACGCGAGACCAAGTGAGCCGGCATACCGATGCCCGGACGTCGTGTCCGGGCGGAGCGCCCTCCGAGCGCACTGCTGAGCCGGAGCTCCTAGCCCAGCTAAAGAACTGAAGGGGAGGTGTCCAGAAGGACAGCCTCCCCTTTTCTTGTGCGTCCTCTTGTTCGCTCCCTGTCATTTCGCAGCAACAAGGCTCACGTGCGGCCCGCGCCGCCATGAGCCGGCAAGAAAGGGTCAGACACATGCCTCGCAGCTACGTGACGATTGACGGTAACGAGGCGGCCGCTACCGTCGCATACCAGACCTCCGAAGTGATCGCGATCTACCCGATCACTCCGTCTACGCCGATGGCCGAGATGTGCGACGCCTGGGCGGCCGCAGGGAAGACCAACCTCTGGGGCACCGTACCTCTGGTTCAGGAGCTGCAGTCTGAGGCCGGCGCGGCGGCTTCGTGCCACGGCGCGCTCCAGACCGGCGCGATGACCACCTCGTTCACCGCCAGCCAGGGTCTCCTCCTGATGATCCCCAACATGTACAAGATCGCTGGGGAACTGACCAGCGCCGTCTTCCACATCACGGCCCGAACGGTTGCTACGCACGCCCTTTCGATCTTCGGCGACCACAGCGACGTGATGGCCGTGCGTCAGACGGGGTGGGGCCTCCTGTTCGGCAACTCCGTCCAGGAGGTGCAGGATATGGCTCTGATCGCCCAGACCGCGTCGCTGAAGTCACGCGTTCCCTTCCTCAACATCATGGACGGATTCCGCACATCCCACGAGGTGATGAAGGTCGAGGCCCTGGATCCGAGTGACATACGCGCGATGATTGACATGCAGCTGGTCCGACAGCACCGCGCACGCGCCCTGTCACCCGATCATCCGGTAATCCGCGGCACCGCCCAGAACCCCGACGTCTTCTTCCAGGCGCGCGAAACCGTGAACCCCTTCTACGCTGCGACGCCGGGCATCGTCCAGGAGACGATGGATAAGCTCGCCTCGCTCACTGGTCGGAGCTATCGCTTGTTCGACTACGTCGGCCCGCACGACGCGGAGCGCGTCGTGGTACTGATGGGCTCCTCCTGCGAGACCGCCGAGGAGACGGTCAGGCACCTCAGCGAGCGCGGCGAGAAGGTCGGCATCGTCAAGGTCCGCCTCTATCGCCCGTTCGATGCGGCCCGGTTCGTGGCGGCGTTGCCTGCGACTACCAAGGCGGTGGCCGTCCTTGATCGCACGAAGGAACCTGGCGCCACGGGCGAGCCGCTCTACCTCGATGTTGTGACCGCGATCGCCGAAGCGCTCGCAAGCGGCACCGCTCCGTTCTCCGCGATGCCGAGGATCGTTGGCGGGCGTTACGGTCTGTCCTCGAAGGAGTTCACGCCGGCGATGTGCAAGGGGGTGTTCGATGAGCTCTCCCTGAAGTCGCCGAAGAACCACTTCACCATTGGCATCAACGACGACGTCTCCCACACGAGCCTGGCCTACGATCCATCCTTCAGCACTGAGCCCGACGACGTGGTCCGCGCGGTCTTCTGGGGGCTCGGTGCCGACGGCACCGTCGGCGCGAACAAGAACTCGATCAAGATCATCGGCGAGGAGACAGACAACTCGGCGCAAGGCTACTTCGTTTACGACTCCAGGAAGTCCGGATCGGTCACGACATCGCACTTGCGCTTCGGACCTCGATCTATCCACAGCTCTTACCTCATCAACCATGCCAACTTCATCGCCATTCACCAGTTCGGGTTCGTAGAACGGTACCCCGTATTGGAGAGCGCAGTCCGGGGAGCAACAGTGTTGCTGAACAGCCCGTTTGGACCGGATGAGGTCTGGGACAAGCTACCGAAGGAGTTCCAGCAGCAGGTGCTGGCCAAGGGGCTCCGTCTCTGGGTGATGGATGCGTACGACGTGGCGCGGGCAACGGGCATGGGTGTTCGCATCAACACCATCATGCAGACGGCGTTCTTCGCGATCAGTGGGGTGCTCCCGCGCGACGAAGCGATCGGGCAGATCAAGACGGCGATCAAGAAGACGTACGGCAAGCGCGGCGAGGCTGTTGTCCAGAAGAACTATGCGGCTGTGGATGCTGCGCTCGCCCACCTGCACGAGGTCCAGGTGCCCGGACGCGGAGCCGGCGATCTCCTCATGCCGCCCGCGGTCTCCGCATCGGCGCCGGAGTTCGTGAAGACGGTCACTGCCGGAATGATCGCGGGTCGAGGCGACGACCTGCCCGTGAGTGCGATGCCTGTGGACGGCACGTTCCCCACTGCGACGACGCAATGGGAGAAGCGCAACATAGCACTGGATGTGCCGGTCTGGGAACCGGACCTCTGCATCCAGTGCGGCAAGTGCGTTCTCGTCTGCCCTCATGCCTGCATCCGATCGAAGGTCTATGATGGAGCGCTGCTTGACGGAGCGCCCGACACCTTCAAGTCCACGGCCGCCAAGTGGCGCGAGATCGGCGACCGCAAGTTCACAGTCCAGGTGTCTGTAGAGGATTGCACGGGGTGCGGGGTCTGCGTGTCGGCATGCCCGGCGAAAGACAAGTCGCAAGTCGGACGTAAGGCGATCAACATGGCGCCCCAGCGCCCCCTGCGCGAAAGCGAGTGCCGCAACTTCGACTTCTTCCTCGGCCTTCCCGATATGCCGCGAGACACGGACCTGATACGTTTCAACACGATCAAGAACGTGCAGCTGCTGAGGCCGCTCTTCGAGTACTCGGGTGCATGCGCGGGCTGCGGCGAGACGCCCTACGTGAAGCTGATGACGCAGTTGTTCGGCGACCGCGCCGTCATCGCGAACGCCACGGGGTGCTCCAGCATCTATGGCGGCAACCTTCCCACGACCCCCTACTGCGTCAACGCCGAGGGCCTCGGCCCTGCCTGGAGCAACTCGCTCTTCGAGGATGCGGCGGAGTTCGGCCTCGGGTTCAGGCTCACGCTCAACCAGCACGCGGCCTACGCGCGCCACCTGGTTGAGCGCCTGGCCGGCGTCATCGGCGCGGACCTGGCTGCAGGCATCCTCAGCGCCGACCAGACCACCGAAGCCGGCATTGTGGCGCAGCGCCGCCGCGTGGCCGAGGCCAAGGCGAAGCTCATGGGCTCAAGCGAACCCGACGCGCGCGAGCTGCTCAGCGTCGCGGATGCGCTGGTGCGCCGAAGCGTCTGGTCGTTCGGCGGAGACGGGTGGGCCTACGACATCGGTTACGGCGGGCTGGACCATGTCTTCTCGACGACCTATGATGTGAACCTGCTCGTCATGGATACCGAGGTCTATTCCAACACCGGCGGACAGGCCAGCAAGTCCACCGCGAGGGGGGCCGTGGCGAAGTTCGCGGCAGGCGGCAAGACGCTCTGCAAGAAGGACCTCGGACTGATGGCGATGGCTTATGGCCATGTCTACGTTGCCTCCGTCGCGATGGGCGCAAACGACGCTCAGACTGTGAGGGCGTTTGTTGAGGCCGAGTCCTATCCCGGCCCCTCGCTGATCATCGCGTATAGCCACTGCATCGCCCACGGCATTGACATGTCGAAGGGACTTCAGCAGCAGAAGCTTGCCGCCGATTCCGGCGCCGTGCTCCTCTATCGCTACGATCCGCGGCTTGCCGCGGACGGCAAGAACCCGCTCCAGATCGACAGTAAGGAGCCGACCATCCCGCTGTCCGACTTCATCTACACCGAGACACGGTACCGGATGCTGCAGCAGTCCGCCCCGGAGGCCGCTGCCAGGCTGCTCGCGGATGCCCAGGAGGACGTTCGAGGCAGGTGGCGGCGCTACCAGGAGATGGCGGGACGAAGCGCGGCTTGATCCAAGAGGAAGGGAACACGCGCACGTTGCACGCCCGTCCCGCTGGACGAGCGCCAGGGCCAGAGCGAGCGCGGAACCGCACGAAGTCCTCTTCGCCGGACCCGAACCCAGCAATATGCAAGGAGCCAGAACTCACATGGACTTGACTACCCGATACATGGGGCTGACACTGCAGCATCCAGTCGTGCCGTCCGCGTCTCCGCTAACCAGAAACCTCGACGGCGTTCGGCGGCTCGAGGATGCGGGCGCGCCTGCGATCGTGATGTACTCGCTGTTCGAGGAGCAGATAGACGCGGAGAGCCACCATCTGGACCATTACCTGTCGTACGGCGCGGAGAGCTTTGCCGAGGCTATCCAGTACTTCCCGGACCTCGCATCCTACAACGTGGGGCCCGACGCGTACCTGGAACTTGTGCGCGCCGCGAAGCAAGCGGTCAGGGTCCCGGTCATCGCGAGCCTGAACGGCGTTTCGACCGGGGGATGGACTCGCTACGCCAAGCTCATCCAGCAGGCGGGCGCGGACGCTCTGGAGCTCAACGTATACTACATACCGACGGACCCGCAGCTCGGCTCGTCTGAGGTCGAGCGGATGTATGTGGACGTCCTCCGCGAGGTGAAGGGGAGCGTCACCATACCCGTGGCGCTGAAGGTAGGCCCGTTCTTCACGGCGTTCGCCGCCGTAGCAAGGCAGTTCGAACAGGCCGGCGCGGACGCACTGGTTCTGTTCAACCGCTTCTATCAACCCGACCTTGACCTCGAGAACCTGGAGGTAGTGCCGCACCTTGTCCTGAGCGACTCTGATGAGCTGCGTCTGCCGCTGCGGTGGGTGGCGATCCTGTATGGCCGCGTCCAGACCGACTTCGCGGTCACTTCGGGCGTCCATACAGGCCAGGACGTACTGAAGGCGATGATGGCAGGCGCCAAGGTGGTGCAAGTCGCGTCCGAGCTGCTCCACAACGGGCCGGGGCGGATCGCACAGATGGTGGATGAGATGGTCGCATGGATGGCCGAGAAGGAATACGACTCCGTCGCCCAGATGCAGGGCAGCATGAGCCAGAGGAACGTTGCCGAGCCCGCGGCGTTCGAGCGCGCCAACTACATGAAGGCGCTCGCATCGTGGAAGGCCGATCCGACCGGAATGCTCGTGTAGCCTCGGATTCGACGATGTCCGCGACCGGCGGGCGCGACGTCTGGGAGCGCGGGCAGCTTCCGGCGAAGCGCTCGCCGGTCGGCATATGAGGCGTCAAGGCGCCGGGGACATGGGGAACCAGAGGAGACAGCGAATGACACGTATGAGCAGCCTGCTCGGGATGTGCGCCGTTGCCGGCGCGGTATCGCGGGCATCGGCTCTCGGGCAGACACGGCCGGTCAGGCTGGACTTCACGGATGCTCAGGTGGTATCGAGATGGGAGCCCACTCATGACGTCGGGCGGATCGAGGCGGCGCCGGCAGGCATGCAGGTCGCCATCACTGGAAGCGACCCGTACATCATGGGTCCCCCTCTCGATCCGCCGCCTGGCGTGACGCTCTGGCTCAAGCTGAGGATCCGGTCGGATGTGGCCGGCACGCTTCAGGTCTTCTATTTCCGCCAGGCTCCCACTGAGGAGCGCTCGGCACGCGCGCCAATGGCCGGCGGCAAGTGGGTGGATCTTGTGATGCCGCTCCCGCCGCTCGAGCGCGGCACGAGGTTGCGCATTGACCCACCGGGAACGGAGGGGACCTGCACGGTCGCGTGGTTGGAGCTGTCCGAACGAAGGCTCTTCCCGAAGCCCGCGTGGGCCACCCCTGAGGCGCCACCTAGATCGGGTGTCCTCCGCGTGCGCTCGGGCCCGCTACTTCTTGAGCACGACACCCGGCGTCCCGCCCGGTATGCGATCAGCATAGACGGCTATCTGACGGCAAGCTCATGGTCGCGCATCCCCGTTGCATACGAGGTGGCGGGCAAGCCACGGTGGTTTGATCTGGGCAAGGCCGCCAGGGCGTCAATCAGGCGCGTCGGAACCGGTCTGCAGATGACCGCGAGCGCCACCGACCCCGATGGCGCTCGGTGGAGCGTCAGCCAGACCTTCTCTCCCGCCAAGCGCCCGGGTGGCATCGAGACCTCGGTGATCGTCAGCGTCAACAGGCCTCGCACGGTCTACTTCCTCCCCATGCTGGCGCTCTTCCCCGGCCACGGCAGCTTCGGCTCTGCGCGAGAGCACGGCCTGTTCGCCGGGCTCGAGTACCTCGACCCGCCGGATCGCAGCAGCTCCGAGGACGACCTGACCGGCGAGCAGGCAAAGCGCCTGGTCCCTGATCAGGTCAAGATCACCTTCCCGCTGATGGCCATGCAGGCTAAGCGGCGGTACGTCGGCCTGATCTGGCATCCACAGCAGTGGTTCGCCGCCGCCTACGACACCCCGGATCGGTCCTTTGGCTCGCGGGCCAACGCCATGGCTCTCCTATTCCCAGGCTCAGACGGGGTCAACAGGCCCGAGGGGAGCCTCCTGCCCTATTCCGGCCGCCTGCTCGAGGCCGGCTTCAGACTCAAGGCATCCGCGACCATCGTCGGCGGCATCGGCGACAGCATCCTGCCTGCCGTTCAGCGGTACGTGACCGACCGGGGGCTCCCGCCAACTCCAAGGACGGGCCTGACCCGAGCCGCGTACGCACGCTGGGCTGCGGGTGGGTGGCTGGACTCCCAGATTCGTGACGGTGCCCGGTTCCGGCATGCATACTGGCCCGGCTTCACCGGCTTCGCCCCGTCGGTGGCCGCCGACGCGGCAATGTGGATGACCTGGCTGGCAGCCGAGTGCAGCGACGAGGCGTTGGCGTCGCGCCTGCGAGCCCTTACCGCGGAGGTCCTCGACCTCACCGATCCCGCGGCCAGGAACCAGTCCAGCGTCTCCCACGTCCCCTACCCGGCTCCGGCGCTGCTGTTCGGCGACGCGTCCGCGAGCGCCGAACGTGCTCGCCAGGCGGCAAGCCAGACCCTCGGGCGGTTTGCAGCCGACGGGACGATCCGCTACACCGCCTCAGGCGGAACAGACTTTGGCAAGACGCACTACGAGCAGCATGCGAACGGCATGACCGCTCCTGTGGTCTGGAGCCTGTTGGCAAACGCGCTCTATGCCGGCGACGAGGACCTCATCGCAAAGGGCATCGAGATGCTCCGCGCCCTCGACCGGTATGTCAACACCGCCCCGCGCGGCGCCCAGACCTGGGAGGTGCCGCTGCACACGCCTGACATCCTGGCGTCGGCATACATGGTCAAGGCCTACCTGCTTGGCTTTGAGATCACCGGCGAGACGCGCTTCCTGAATATGGCCCGCCACTGGGCGTGGAGCGGCGTGCCCTTCGTCTACCTCAAGCCTCCCACGACGGAACCAGTTGGCCTGTATGCGACAACACCGGTCTTCGGCGCCACCAACTGGGTCGCGCCCAACTGGATGGGCTTGCCCGTCCAGTGGTGCGGACTGGTCTACTCGGATGCCCTCTACAGGCTCGCACGCTACGACGCGGTCGGCCCCTGGCGCAAGCTCGCGGACGGTATCGCTGCCTCCGGCGTGCAGCAAAGCTGGCCGGCATCCGACCGCGACCTGCAGGGGCTGCTGCCCGACTCATTCGCGCTGCGCAGCCAAACACGAAACGCGGTCGCCATCAACCCCGGAACGGTTCAGGCCAACGCGATCCGGTTGTTCGGCGGCCCGGAAGTGTACGACTACCATCGCTTCCGTAAGGTGCGAGTCTCCGTGCATGCGCCGGCGGCGTTGTCAGGCTGCTCTGAGGGACCGGGACAGGTGGCATTCGCCGTCGACGGATGGCGCGCCGAGCCGTACTACGTGCTCGTGAACGGCATCCCGAGTACCCCGACGGTGACGGTCGACGGCGTCCGGAGGCAACTGGATGGCGGCTCCGGCTACGATGCCGAGACCAGGCGGCTCGTTCTGAAGCTCTCCGGGCTCGCAAAGGTGACGGTCGCCTGGTGATGTCGGCCCGCCCAACCCGGATCGCCGTCCTCGGCTCGACCGGCTCCATCGGGCGCCAGACACTGGACGTGGTGCGGCGCCTGCACGGTCGTGTCCGAGTCGTAGGGCTTGCGGCGCACCGAAACGCGGACCTGCTCGCCGCACAGGCGCGCGAGTTCGGCGTGCGCCGGGTCTGCATATCGGACGCCGATGCCGAGGCGCGTCTGCGTGCGGCTCTCGGCTCATGCGATATGACGATCGACTCCGGCCTCGACGGGTTGGCCCGCCTGGCCGCCGACGACGAAGCGGACACCGTGGTGGTCGCAGTGGCGGGCGCCATCGGGATCAGGCCGACGCACGCCGCGATCGAAGCCGGAAAGACGATCGCCCTGGCCAGCAAGGAAGTGCTCGTTGCAGCGGGCGACGCCACGATGGCCCTGGCACAGCGCAGGGGTGTGGCGATCATACCGATCGACAGCGAGCACTCGGCCATATTTCAGTGTCTTCGAGGCGCGGACCCGACCCATGTGGACCGCCTGATCCTGACGGCTTCGGGGGGACCGTTCAGGGACAAGACGCTCGATGACATGCGGGCCGCAAAACCGGAGGATGCGCTGAACCATCCAACGTGGTCCATGGGCGGTCTCGTGACCATCAACTCCGCTACCCTCATGAACAAGGGTCTCGAGATCATCGAGGCCTGCCGGCTCTTCTCTGTCCCCACGGAGCGCATAGACGTTCTCGTCCATCCTCAGAGCATCGTGCACTCGCTCGTGAGGTTCGTGGATGGCTCAGTCCTTGCCCAACTCGGCCTCCCGGACATGCGCCTGCCTATCCAGTACGCGCTGCTCTTCCCCGAGCGCGTGGCCACTGGTCTCCCACTTCTCGACCTCGCGCAGTGCGGCCCCTTGACGTTTGCGGAACCGGACCATTCGAGGTTTCCCGCGATCGCCATCGCCCGCCGCGCGCTTGAGGCCGGCGGAACCATGCCGTGCGTGATGAACGCGGCCAACGAGGCTGCGGTGGAGCTCTTCCTGAAACGGCGCCTGCCGTTTCTCGGTATTATGGAACTGGTGCAGGCAGTCATGGCGCGGCACATACCATGCGCCGCGACGTACGATAGTGTCCTCGAGGCCGATGCCTGGGCTAGGCGCGAGACGACCGCGATCGCACCAGACGGAGGCTGACCATCGTGTTGGGCGGAAGCACATATGACTGACATAGCGCTGGGGGTCGTCTTCCTGCTCGCGACGATCAGCCTGCTCGTGCTCGCGCACGAGGCCGGTCACTTCCTGGCCGCACGCTGGTGCGGGATGCGTGTGGAGGACTTCTCGCTGTTCTTCGGCCCCGTCGTCGCTCGCCTGGGACGCATCGGCCAGACCGCCCTGCACGTCCGGGCCGTGCCGTTCGGCGGCTTCGTTCGGATCGCCGGCATGGAACCGGAGGACGTCGCAGGTGGCACCCCTGTCCTGCGCTCCCTCTCGGATGCGCTCCGAAGCTCGGTTCCCGGCGCGATGGACGCGACGCTCACCAAGCTCAGCCGTGACACGCTGGTCAAGATAGACCCCGCCCTCGTGGGACCGGCCGTCCGCGAGGCTATCGCAACCGGACTCGACACCAGCGCACGGCTGTCCGCGGCCGGGCGGGATGCCCTGAGAGCGCTGAAACGCGGCGGCGACCTGACCGAGGCGGAGTCCAAGCTGGTAGAGCTGGTCCTCAACGCCGACGCGCGCCGAGCGGATCCCGCGCTCTTCAGCGCCAAACCGCTCCCGCAACGGGCTGTGGTGATCGCCGCGGGTCCGCTGGCCAGTCTGCTGTTCGGCTATCTCGTGTTCTGCGTCATGGGCATGACCGCGGGCCTTCCCACGCGCGACAGCCGAACCACGAACCAGGTCGCGGAGGTGGTGCCCGGCGGCGAGGCGCACCGCGTGGGAGTGCGGGTCGGTGACTGGATCACGGCCATCAACAGCACTCCGGTGACCTCGGGCAAGCAACTGGTCGACACCATCCACGGACGCATCGGACAGCGGACGGCGATCACCGTGCGCCGAGGCTCGCGGACGTTCACCGCAACCGTGACGCCACGCTCACGTGAGTTCACCGACGAAGCCGGCAAGAAGGTCACCTGGGGCGTCATTGGGATATCAGCCAACATTGAGCTCAGGCGTGTCGGCGTAGCGGAGTCCGTTCGCGTCGGATCTCTCACGACCTATGCGTTCGTCCTGCGCATGCTCGAGACGCTGAGCGACCACAAGCAGGCTCGCGAGAGCGTAGGCGGCCCGATCGCCATGGGCCAGATGGCCACGGAGGTCCAGAGGCTCGGCCCAGGACCCATGATGCTCCTCGCCGCACAGTTCAGCATCAGCCTCTGCATACTGAACCTGCTCCCGATCCCGGTCCTCGATGGCGGCCAGATACTGCTGATCCTCGTCGAGGCCATACGCCGACGCAAGCTATCGCCGCGCGAGGTCTACGGCGCACATGCGGTAGGCCTCGGGATTCTGGCGCTGCTGATCCTCGCGGTAACCTACAATGACATCGCTCGCCTGATCTGAGAACGCAGCGGTCTTGGTCCCCGCCAACGGCATGCGGGGATGACGTATGGGACGGATCCCCCGCCAGAGGCATACGGGGATGACGTATGGGACGGATCACCGCCCGGGGTTCGCTACGGCGCCGCAGGGGGGGCTGCAGCTCCAACCGTGACGACGAAATCGCCAAGATCCGCATCAGGAGCAGGTTGCCCCGCCTCCGGCGTCGGCCGCACGATCACCGTCATGACCCTGGTGCGCCGTGCTGCCTTGCGCAGGCGCTCCACTATGCCGAAGCCCCGCTCGCAGTGCATGGAGCCGCACATGTGGATCACCGGCCTGCGGGGCATCCGTCGGGCTGCCCTGAGGATGCTCTCGGCCATTCCGCAGTCCCAGAGTCCCTGCGCGGCTTTCATGTTCTCGGCAGACGGCATGCCGGGAGCCGCCGCCCCGTGCGAAGCGCCGAACAGGTCGCTCAGTGCACGGTCGTAGGCCGGAGATACTGCCATGGAATACGGGAGTTTCGGCAGGAAGACCCTCGACGCGCGAGGCAACGCACGCAGCGAGTCCTGACCAAGCCGCGAGACCATGTTCACATATCGCCGAGGCACGTTCGCAGCGATCACCGGCATTCGGCGCTCCTTGCACCACTCGACCAGGGGCCGGTAGTCGGTCTTGTACGTCGGCCAGGGCCGCGCGGCCGCAAGGAAGGCCGACTCCGTGATGTGTCCGTCGAGATACTCATCGAGCGCAATCTGCACGTCGCGCTCGAACATCTCGAGCGAAAGGCAGGCGCCCCTGGCCTGGCGGCCCACGGCATCAAGGAGCCTCAACTCGAACGCGTGCCCAGCCTGATGGTCGTGCTGCTCGCCAACACAGATGATGTCGGCCCCGGCCAGCTCAGAGACCAACTGCGCAAAGGAGACCGGCATGCCGGCACGTAGGATCACCATGTCCCCTTCGTTCGCCGGCGCTGCGTGCGCGCTCAACCAGATCAACCCGCCCAACGTTCCCAGGATCCTGAGCATTAGTACAGACCTCCGAGGGGCCTCGCCCCAGTCGTCACGACGTGCCATCATACCCGCAGCCGGTTTGACACTCCCTCACAGCCTTGATATACTAGCGTGAGAAGGCCGTCGTCCCCTCGGCGGCCAGTTA
>Ga0172368_10001541_pt1 | contig 31325 bp, 33 predicted proteins | sample Lak11m_FD_114540 | JGI IMG/M metagenome (GOLD analysis project Ga0172368, IMG submission 114540) | Freshwater microbial communities from Kabuno Bay, South-Kivu, Congo - kab_022012_11m | ecosystem: Environmental > Aquatic > Freshwater > Lake | place: Democratic Republic of the Congo: South-Kivu...
CAGCAGCGGTTCTATACTATAAAACAAGTATGGAATGAGTATGGAACGGGTATGAATTGAGTATGAGACAAGTATAGATTGAGTATGAAATGAGTATGAATTGATGAACAAAAATGAGCGAATGAATGTTTTTCCTTCAGTTATTAGCCACTCAATCATTCCAAATTATTTTGTAGCGCAAGCGTTACAAAAATTAGGAGCGGTGGAGAAAAGTTAGAGTTATTTATATTTGGTAACGAGAAAAAGGAAGTAACATGAAAACTACATCGCTAACGCAAACGGAAACAATGCCGCTTTTGTTTGTCGGTCATGGCAGCCCGATGAATGCCATCGAAGAAAATGAATTTGTTCCCGGCTGGAGAAAAATTGCCGGCGAAATAGCAAAACCAAATGCCATTTTGTGCATCTCGGCGCATTGGGAGACCGAGGGAACCCAAGTAACTGCAATGGAGAAGCCAAGAACCATTCATGATTTCGGAGGTTTTCCTGAGGAGCTTTATCAAATTCAATATCCGGCGCATGGAACCCCGGAGCTGGCGGAAGATCTGAGCAAATCAGCGAATACGCAAATAAAACTTGATTTCGATTGGGGACTTGACCATGGAACCTGGAGCGTTCTAAAGCATTTTTATCCTGATGCAGATGTTCCTGTTATGCAAGTCAGTTTGGATTATAATAAGTCACCCCACCAGCACTACGAATTTGCAAAAGAGTTGGCTATGTATAGAAGACAAGGAATATTGATTTTAGGAAGCGGAAATATTGTCCATAACTTAAGGATGGTAGCATGGGACAAAATTGACGAACCCGACTTTGGATTTGATTGGGCATTGGAAGCAAACGAAAGAATGAAAGAACTTGTTGTAACAAGAAATCATGATGCTCTTATAAATTACAAAGAACAGGGAACGGCATTTCGTTTAGCCGCTCCAACTCCGGATCATTTTCTACCGCTCCTTTATGTTCTTGCTTTACAAGAAGAAAACGAACCGATTGAAATCTTTAACGATAAAGCGGTGATGGGTTCGCTCACCATGACTTCTTTCAAAATTGGGTAAGATTAAAAAATCTCTTAGTAAGGAAGACTGATGTAGAGTTTCCCGAGTTCTGAAAGTTCACCATCATTTTGCGTAAAGAGATAAGTAAATTTTGTATCCGGAAACGTTCCTCTTCCGTAAAACCAAGCATACCGAAAAACATCCGCACGCGATTCGCAGATTTGCACCATTTGCTTCATCTGTTCTTCTTGTTTTGCATAGGAATCAATTTGACTGTTCCAGTTTGCCATTTCGGTTATCCAAAACTTTTTCTTGTATGCGGTCAGTCTGTCCAATTGCGCTACCAATCCGTAATCATACCAGTGAAATGCAAGATAATCTATTCGAGGGTCTCGTCCGTTATTCGCTTTCCGGTAGTAATAATAGAATGCGTCTAGCCCCGCCGCGGGGTCTGAGTAACCAGTCATTGTTCCCCACGTAATTGCGGGACCAACAAGCGCGATTGTCCTTCCTTCCGCCGCTAAGTCAGAAATGACTTTTTCATAATTCACCCAATCACTTGCCGCCTGAAGCGGAGTTCTATTTGCCTGATCGGTGAGATTTGGCTCATTCATTACAAGGAGATACTTTACTTCGGTATGCGCAAGGATAAACGACTTCACTTTTGCCATATCGGTTTCACTTGTATTTCCTCCCCACAGCATTGGTACAAAGTCCATCCCGTAGGTTGCAAAATAATCGGATGAAACTTTTGAGTTTGGAGAAATTCCCCAATTATACCACCAGCTTACTCCCGGTGAAAGAGCCGTCAAATCAGCTTGAGAGGAAAGATTAAACGCAATTCCCCGTTTAAAACTTTTTTCTGCTTTCTGTGTCCCGGTATCGGAATTTGTTGGAGATGATTTCTTATTGCATCCGAAAAGAAGCAAGCTAACTATTCCCAAACTTATGACGAAGTTTTTGATCGACATCTCATTTCCTTGAAGTTTTCTGTGGATTATTTTTTTTATACTGCTTAAAAAATTCTGTTCCGTGAATTAACTAATTTGAAAATACTTCGATTATAAAAATCGGGGATTCTCATTATTATTCAAAGGATGTTCTATGCCCAATATTGTCTGGAACGGAACGTATTCTGTGAAGGTTCGTGAAATAGATGAACAACACAAGAAGTTAATCGGGATGATCAACGAACTGCACGAGAAGATGAAAGAGGGAAAGGGGAAAGATATTTTGCAAAAAATTATTCTGGGGTTAGTGGACTACACAAAATATCATTTTACGTACGAAGAAAAGTTGTTCGTTAATCTGGGATACCCGGAAACGCTGCTTCATAAAAAAAATCATGAAAAGCTTCTCCAGCAAGTGAATGATTATTTTAAAAAAATAGAATCGAACCAAACAATTTCAACCGTTGAAGTGATGAACTTTTTGCGGGATTGGTTACTCAATCATATTCAATCGATGGATCAAAAGTACACGCCGTTCTTTAACGCAAAAGGAATTGTGTAATAGGTTACGAAGGGGAGTCATGCGCTCCCTGTTTTTTTTGATTCAATGAGTGCAAGCATACTTTCAATCTTTTTGACGGTCAACGGAGCGCTGCCTTCATAGTGATTGTTCACGTTCAAATAAACATCAACTTCTTTTTTAAGAAGTGATTGAACCATGCTCAATATCTTTTTCAATTCATCATCCTTCGGTTCAATAATTTTATCCCAAATATTCTTAGTCTGAGCCTCAATGCCGGCTCTATCCGGCCCGTGGAGACGAATGACAGTCGTAGTATTAACGAGTTGTTTGAACCGGTCGTACGTACCGCAAATAAAAGGAGCGTAATATCCTTGAAGAAAAACCGGGGAAAGTTTTTCTTTATCGAGAAATTCGAAGTATTGACGGCGAAGATAATTAGGATTGCGAGTTTCTATGCCAATGGCATATTTTCGTTCAACCTTCGTCAGAAAAGAACTGAATTTATCAATGAACTCAGTTAATCCGCTCATTTTCTGTTTGTTGAGATACTCAAATTCAAACATCAGCATTCCGATTTTGTCTTTCATCGGTTCAAGTTTTTCGAGAAAGGCCGCAAATAATTCTTCATTAAGAAAGTACGTGTTCGGCGTTAAGGGTCCGTTCTTCTCCCAATTATAGTGATGGGTGAGCGTTAGACTGTTGGGGACTTTGATGGTAAATTTAAAAGTTTCGGGAACAGAGGACGCATAGGCAAGCACGTCTTTTTCTTTGGGAAGAGTGACTTTGTCGGCGAAGAGAGAATAGAACCATTGATCAATTTCAACCGTTGAAAAATGACGTGAGTATTCTTCAAGGTAATTAATCTCTTTCGCTCCGGAGTAAATAATGCCCGCCCATGAACTATATTTCCAACTGCAGGTACCAAGTCGCAGTTTACTCATTCTTCGGCGCTCCCTTCAAATTGATGAGGCGAAAAATAGGGATTTTAGGCAAAAGCGGAAATAGCTTTCTCTTGAATACCCTGCAAATCAAGATTGAACATTTTATACTGCTCGTAGAGCGCAAGTGCAGTATCAAGATCAAAGCGGGTGCGGATGATAAACGATTCGTCTTTTTGAGATTGCGCTGTTTCGGCTTCCCATTCCAGATTAGAATTCAAAAATGCTTTTGATTTACCGTCTTCTATCACCCACGTGCCTATCCCGTTTTTTCTCGATTTCATTTCAAGAAAAATTAATCCTTCAAGCTGAAATTTTACAGCCCGGCTAAACCATTTCGCTTTTTCATCATTCGTCATGTTAGTTTCTGCTTTTCTCTATTATCGGGAAAAAGGAGAAAAAAATTTAGCGCAAAACATATTTTCTTTTAGCAGGTGCATTCCTTATTCAAAATTTCGAGCTTCGCTATCCAAATATGTTTCTCCGAAAAGCGCTTCTTCTTCCTCTTCAAAAAAGAAACGGTCATGGAAAGCAGGTCTCAATTCATTCATCCAAATGGCGTCTTCATCATATTTGGCGAAGAAGGGACGACCAACCCAATCGGGATTCCTTCCTTGCAAAAACCGCATGACGAAAACTTTTTGGTTGTTAACTTCCGATACACCAAGGAGTTGTACTTTACCGGGAGTGCATGACATGCTTGGGCCGCGCACCGTTCTGCAGACACCACTTACCGAGTGATACGCTCTTCTCCAAATATCCCAAGCTTCTTTTAAAGTCACCGCAAAATGATGCTGAGCACCGGTGTTGCGCGCTACAAACATGTAATAGGGAATGCAGTTGTGATTCACTTGTTTTCTCCACATTTCCGCCCAAACGTCGGAGTCATCGTTAATGTGTTTGAGAATTGGTGATTGTGTTCTAATCTGCGCCCCCGTGTTCCTTAATCTTTTAATTGCGTGAGCTACCACTCTTGTTTCTAATTCACGCGGATGGCTGAAATGCGCCATGAAAGCTAGATTGATTCCCTTAGAAACAATTCGTTCAAACAATCGGAGGAAATCATCCGAGTCATTATCGGTAACAAATTTGTAGGGCCAAAAGGCGAGTGATTTGGTCCCAATCCTGATGGTTTGGATATTGGTGCGCGTTTTACCGGAAAGAAAAGGTTCTATATATTTTTCGAAGACACCGAAATTCATGATCATCGGGTCGCCGCCGGTGAAAAGAATATCCGTCACTTCTTGATGTTCCTCAAGATAATCAACCAATAGTCCGGTTTCTTTCATTGCAAATTTCATGTCATCCATACCAACGAACTGCGGCCACCGGAAACAGAACGTGCAGTAACTATGGCATGTTTGCCCCGCGCTTGGAAAGAAGAGAACGGTTTCTCTGTATTTATGCTGCAGCCCTATTAACGGTTCGCCGTTTACGATAGGGACGTTGTGTTCCTTTTGGCCTGCCGGGTGAGGATTCAATTCGGTTCGGATACTCATGCTCACTTCTTTGTGAAATTCTTTATCCGGCGTTCTGATTAACGCGGTAGCCATTTGCTTGAAATGTTCTGTACTGAGCATCTCTTTCTGCGGGAAGGTAAGATGAAACATGGGGTCATGTTCATAATTATCCCAGTCGATTAATTCATCAAGAACATAATTGCTCACCTTGAACGGGAGAACAGAGCTGACGACTTCAATACTCCATCTTTGCTCAGCCGTCATTCGGTCAATCTGGGGGATTGACAAATAATTGCTGAGTGAATATGATTTGTATTTCATTTCCTCGCATCCTTTCTTTTTAATTATTCAAACTGCTCGGAGTTTTCCCCTTGCTGGATAATCGATTTCCTCGATTCCCGCTGAGAAGTATCACCAGTAGTCTGACGATTTTAGTTTTACATTTACCCCTCGATCCGTTGAACGGTTTAAATTCTCAATGCACTGATAACAACGAAAGGAATACTTAAAGTGATACCCTCGCTAATCTGCGCTTGTCCGTTCAACGTTGTTTCAATGTTATCAAAAATAGTTTCGTAGAATTCTTTTGGAAGAATCGAAAGCCATGCCTCAAGAAAAGCAAGACGAATAAAATAATGGTTGAGCATGGTTGTCCCGTCCGCAAAATGATAAGTGAATTGTTCATGCTGAAGCGTTTCAATCAAAAAATTATGTTGATGAAGGAGTTTGGTAATGATATCCAAAGGAGGACGCTTGTGAGCTATATGCTGCTTCATGAGTGCAATTTCGGAGTGCATAGCAAGTTCTGAGAGCACTTCTTCAAAAACCAAATAGAATTCAAACATGCTCAGGTCAAGATTCATCGTGAAAACGAATTGTCCTCCGGGAGTAAGAATCCTTTCACACTCAGAGAATACGGCATCAATATTCGTTACATTATTTATCCCGTTGTTGCTCACAATCAAATGAACCGAACCGTCTTCCAGCGGAATTTTTTCGGCAACGCCTTCCAGCAATTTAATATTGGTGATCTCATAGAGTTTAATTTTTTTCTGAACTCTTTCGATGATTTCTTTCCACGGATCAATTCCGTATACTATTGAGCTGTTCCCAAGTCGAAGCGCAAGTTCAGTTAAAGGAAAGCCGGTTCCAAATCCAATATCAACCGCAGTAATATTTTTCTTGTAGCGCACTTGCTCAAGAAGTTTTAATCCAAACGGTGCGGACCATAAAGGAACTTCGTCCAGCACATCGATAAGTGCGTTTACATCAATGCTATTTGACAAATACTTTTTCATTACAAAGTAATTTCTCTTCAACTTTTTTTTTGAATATAAGAAAAAACTTTTTAAAAAGTAACCTACTTACTAATGATGAAGGAGAAGGGGAGAATGATTCTCTTAGAAATTAGCTTTCAGGCGAATAAATCCGAGATACATTTTAAATCGTGTATCAATGCCCGTATTCGGATCAGGCAGTTTGCCGCTGAATCCTTGAACGAATACCGCAAGTTCAAGATTTTCTTTTAAAGAGTAAGTGATTGTTGGTCCAACATAATAGCCTTGAATGTCCGGCATCAGCATTGCTGAGAGACTTGCATTCAACAACGGCGTAATCGGGTAGGAGTATTGAGCCAGGAAATTATACTTTGTGAAGGAGAGATTTTTCACGGAAGCGGGGGCGGAATAAATTTCGGCAAAACTGCTTCCGGTATTTTTTGGAAAGTTGCTGTAAAGCCCTTCAATCAAAATCATAGAGGAATTTGGAAATGAGTAATCGAAGGAGAGCGAAGAAAGAAAAAGTTCACGCTCGGTAGAAGTTTTTGTAGGTTTAAAGTAAGTAAGTTCCCCTCTAAAACTAACACTTGAAATTGCACCCGACCAACCGGTTCCAACGACAAAATCATCAGTGTTTAAAAGTCCACTTAAAAATTGAAAATCATAACTCCATTGATTAAAACGATAGAGAACTGCCGCAGTAGTTTTTTTTTGATTGTTTACTTTAACAGCAAATTCTGCCGTTGAAGAAGAAGTAGGATAATATTGCAGTCTAAGTGCGTCGCTTCCCGGACGCTCCACGTAATCAAAATCAAAAAAAGAATAGTTGTTGAAAATATCGTTCGGATTCCATACCATCGTTTGTCCCCAATTAATCCGCTGTCTTCCAAGCTTTGCGTCAAACTTATCAGCGGAATATTCGAGAAATATTCTGTCAATTACCGAATTAAGTACAAACGATTTTTTACTCAAAAGATTTTTTGACAATTGCAGATAGCCGTTGTCTTGTTCAATGTGCGTGGCGTACTCGGGATTACTCTTTACACTTTCTCCCCATAACAATCTGTTTCTTACCTGCACGGTTAACGTAACCTGTGATGAAGGAAACCAAGAAAAGTTTAAACGGTTGTGAATGATGTTGTCATTTGTCCAGCTTCCATTTAAACTATCGAACATCACACTTTGCATGTTACTGATATAACCGTCAAGTGCATAAGGCGCCGGAACTGAATCAAGACTCTCTTCTTGTGAGAAGAGGGCGGAAGAAGAAATTACAAAAAATGCCGCGAGAAGAATTTTAATTGACATTATATCCTCGTATCTGAAACAACTTTTCCGTCTTCAACCGTTATCACGCGGCGTGCTTTCTTAACAACCCGCTGATCGTGTGTAGAAAAGATAAACGTTGTTTTCTCTTCGCGGTTAAGTTGTTCCATAATGTCAAGAAGCGTTTCTGTTGATTTTGAATCGAGGTTTGCCGTTGGTTCATCGGCAAGAATAAATTGAGGCTTTGATGCAAGCGCACGTGCTATGGCTACCCGCTGTTGCTGCCCGCCGGACATTTTATTTGGGCGGCTGTTCGCGCGTTCTTCCAAGCCGACCGCTTTCAACATTTCAAGCGAACGTTTTTCTTTTTCTTCCGGAGTTTTCCCTTGAAGATGCATGATGAACTCAACATTTTCTTTTGCGGTTAACACCGGAATTAAATTATACGCCTGAAAGACAAAACCAATATTATGAAGGCGAAAATCTATCATTTGAGACGGTGATAACTTCCCGATGTTGGTTTCAGCTATTACAATTTCGCCATTCGTTGGATTATCGAGTCCGCCCAACATGTTGAGCAGCGTAGTTTTGCCGGAACCGGAAGGACCAACGATTGCGGCGAATTCACCTTGTTCAAATGTTAAATCAATTCCGTTTATCGCATGTACGGGAACGGTTTTCCCATCATAAACTTTTTCAAGATTTTTTATTTCGATTACTTTCATCTCTTTCGTTTCCTTTTAAATTTCTGTTCGAACGGCTTCTGCCGGATTTAGTTTTAAGGCTTTACGAGCGGGATAAATTGAGGCGATTATTCCGGTGAGAATTACCATTGCCAACGTTCCGAAAAAATAATCGGCACCAATGGAAGGATAAATCACCGACTCATAACCGATGGCGCTGAATCCCTCACCATACATTGAAAGATTAATTCCTGTTGTATGAAAAGCCGAAATAAGAATAATGCCGAACACCATACCAAGCACTCCGCCAATGAGCGAGAGATAAATGGTTTCGAGCATTATCATTTTAAATATCCGTGATTTGTTCATCCCGACTGCCATGAGCATCCCGAGTTCTTTCACCCGTTCAAGCACAACCATTAACATTGTATTTACAATACCGAATCCGAGTGCGAGTAAAATGATAAGAATGAAGAAGTAAAGCATGATGGTGAGGAACTCGACGGTCATTCCAAGGTCAGGTTGAATTTCTTTCCACGTCATTACATCAAGCGAAGGAAACATTTTTCTTACCTGCGATGCAAACGCGTCTGATTGTTCGGTATCCTTCAAGAGAATCGCGATTTAGTGCGCATTACGGTTGTCAAAGTTTGTAAGCGATGCGAGCTCGGAAAAACGGACAAATGCATTCATCTCATCAAACATCGAGTTATTCGTTTTAAAAATACCGGTTACTTTGAACGCCGCGTTAACAAGCGTTCCATCCGTTGATTGAAAAGTTAACACGATTTTTGATTTGACGCGAAGTTTTAATTTTTCAGCAAGTCGTTCACTAAGTACAATCGGGTTTATTCGTGTTGTTTCAAAGTAGGTCCCAAGTGAATCGGGAATTTTTTTGTACAACGACGAAACAAGTTTTTCTTCATCGGGTTGTACGCCAAAGACGATCACTCCGGTGCCGGTAGTGGAAGTATTGGCCATTGCGGTAATTTTCATCCGCTTTGCTGCGGATTTTACTTCGGTCATTTTTCGGAGTGCTTGTAAAATACTGTCGGCATTGTTCACAGTATAGATAATGTCTTTATTCTCCAAATATTTTGGGTTGTGCAACTGAACGTTTGAAGTTTCTATTTCTATTGCGGTCCGGAGTCTTCGTTCAACCATGCCGTTCATTAATGCCGCAGAAAAAACTCCGGCAAGAATTCCAAAGGTGACGGCAAAAATGACTACTAAACTACGGAGTTTATTTCTCCAAATATTTTTCCAGGCTATCGAATTTATCATACTCTTTTATCCTCTCAACGATTTCATCGTGTCTAGGTTGAAAACCTTCAGCAGCGGGTAAATGATGGCAATGGAAATGATGACGAGTACGGAAGCACTTTGCGCCAAAAAATAATCAAACTGCCATGCGAAGGGAAGGATAGGCTCGATACCGTATTGATTCATCATATCAGCCATACTGCCCGTTAACTGAATGGGATTAACGACGAAGTAGCGTATAATCGGAAGGCTGAGAATAATCCCGGAAATAATTCCAAGAAACGAGAGTATGACAAGTTCAATAAACACAACGTAGCCAAGTTTATATTTCTGCATCCCGAGCGCAACCATTACGCCAAATTCTTTTTTGCGTTCGGTTGTCATCATCAACACGGTACCAAAAACACCAAAGCCGACAATGATGTAGAGAATCCACAGCATGATAAGTCCGCTGTAATTGTCGCTGTCAATCTGCTGAACTAATTCCTTATCCATTTCACGCCACGTCATTACTTCATACTGGCCATGATCCAATATTCGCTTCATTTCGCTTTTTGTCTCGTCAAGTTTTTCCGGATCGTGAAGATTGACCACAAGAGAGGTAAGCATATTTGGAGCGCTGAATAATTTCTGACATTGTGTAACGGACATATACAAAACTTGATTGTCCAATTCGGGATTGGGAATTTTAACAATTCCTCTTACCGGATAAACACCCGCTGCACTTGCGCCGTGATAGCCTTGCCCAAGTAACACCAATGAATCGCCTACGGAGAGATTGAGAAAGTCTGAGAGGCGGTCACCAACCAAAACACCGTTATCGTGTTCAGTCAAATAAGCATGATTTATTTTTGATTTGGATAAAATTAGTTTTAGAAAGCGTACCGTATTTTCTTTGCCGATAAACTTTGTCAATTTTTTTTCAGCGTCTTCTTGAGAAGTAAAAGATTTTACTCGTGATTCATTTATCGCTGCGATGATATCTTTTGGAACCCCGGATTTTAGAAGTTCGGTTTCAACCGAGTCATTCATTTTGTATCGGATCAGTTTTTTTGAAAGTCCCGACATGCTGTTCTCTTTAAAAGGATCAATGCCGGCTACAATCGTTCCTTTAGTTTTTAATCCGGCTGATGCAAGCGCAAAGGATTCAAAACGGGGAGCTGTCATCGAAATATTTTTAACGAATGCTACCTTGCGGAGGAAATCGTTATTCGCCTCAAAGAGGTAATCGAGTGTTTTTTCTTTCCAATAATCTTTTGCGTGAATCTGAATAAACCCAAGGTAGGTTTGCACAACACTATCGGTCATATTCTTGTACACACCGAGCTGGTACGCGCGCATAATAAGTGCAAAGAAAACGGCGAAGAGAATTGAAGCGGCGGTTATTAACGTTCTCCGTTTATTCCTCCAGATATTTCTCCACGCTAAATCTAGATTAATAAATTTCATAATTCTTTCTTACCGATTTTTGAACAAAGCTTATCTGACTTTCTTCATGTTCTGTTGAGAGAAAAAGTCATCTGAGATGGAAACGTTAAACTGAACTTCGTCAAGAATAACGATTGTTTTATTCCCTTTATTGTCCTCGGGAATAAATTCAATTTTTGTTGGGATTTCACGGTCATCCATCTTTTTTATATCCGAAGCAATCTCGGTTCTCACCAGTTCTCCGTCTTCATCAAAGTATTCTGTTTTTAATTGAAAATATTGATCTTTTGAAATCCACTTGATAACGCTACCCCAAACAACCGCAGCGTTTTCTTTTGGAGTAAGTTTTATTTTGTAACAATCTTTTCCCGCTATCTTTTCCGATCCAATCAGAGCGTGATTATAATCTACTATGATGGAAGATTCTTTCAAGATATCATCGTTTGAGTAGTCTGATCCCATCCACCCTTGCGAGAGCATTGAAGGAGGGAGTTTTATCATTCGTCCGATAGTTGGATTCCAACTCCACAATTCGTTTTTTCTTTTAAGGAATGTTTGTCCTTTTTCTTTTGCTGGACCGGTAACAAGCGCCAGTGAATAGTCTGATCCTTTACCCCATGATTTAAATGAAATTGTTCTTTCCCATGTAGGGCGGACAACTTTCATTGTCATTTCTGCGATACTTGAATTCCCTTTTACTTTCTCATCAGCTTTTTTGACGATTTCGGTTGCGTTTTGCGGAAAGAGTCCGCTAATCCAGAGTAAAGAAAAAAGGAGGGAGGTTAATTTTTGTGTCATTCATAACTCCTACTAATTAACAATATTTTTTAATAATAGCTTTTGTCACTTTGTCGATGGGAACAAGTTCCGGAGTGAAAACATAATCCATGCTGATACCATCAAGTAAGGCGCCAAACAGCATCGCGTCCATCAGCGGTTGCTTAGACCCCTGCGCTTGAAAATAGCGGACAAACATTTTCATCGTCGGCTGCATCACTGCTTCAATACGTTCTTTTAAAAGAGGGAAGACTTCCGGTTGACGGGAAACACGAAAATAAAATCTCCAGAATTCAATATTCACTTTTAAGGACTCGAATGATTTTTCCACAAAGTAAGCCAATTCTTTTTTTGTGAGAATCCCATCCTTATTGATGTCGAAGTAAGCGAACAGTTCGGCAAAACCCTGGTCAAGAATGGCGACAATAAGCGCTTCCTTACTTTCAAAATAGTTGTAGAGCAGACCCTTCGAAATGCCTGCTTTCTTTGCGATTTTACTAATCGATGTCGCATGATAGCCTTCATTTGCGAAGAGTTCCAATGCTGCCTGCATGATTAATGACTTCCTGCTTTGGCGGATTTTTTCAAATTGTTCTTCTGTTTTCGGTGCCATAGGTCCTTATTTTTGACTGAACGGTTGGTCAAAAATAAAACAATCAATGTTAAGAAGCAACTTTTTGAAGATTTTTTTTTAGAGGGTATGAAAAATTTATATTCTGAGGATTCTGTAGGTGAGGTAACTTTCAGCAGCAAAGTTTACAAGATAATCCATAGGTTGTAAACCTATTTCGATTATAAAAAAAAGTAGGAGATTGTAACCTGCAGATAAGATTATGGATGTAATAAGAGCGCTCCGGTCGGATAATTGCTCTCGAATAAAAAGAAACCGGATTACGAAAGCGACAAGAAAAGGAGCAACGAGAAAAAAGATTGTTTCTACCATCGCTCAAGCACAACGATTAGTATAAATAATATTTTGAAGAGAGTGCACGGAAAGGTGCTTCATCTTTGGAGAGCAGTTGCTCGATGTCCTCATAACGCATTCTTTTCGTAAAGGTTTCTCTAATTTTGTTTGAGCCGCAAACCTTATCAAACATCTTTAACCGGTCTTTATTGCAAAGTACAAAGGGATTCTTTTCCGGATACATTTCGTTATAAATCTGCAGTAAAAGAAATTGCAGACTCATAAGATGAACATTCCGATAATCGGTTATATGAATTTGAACGCCGCGTAAGGTTGAATCTTTCTCTTTTCCATAATAGGGTTTGTAAGTAATGGATCTGAAGAGAACGCCCTCAAGATTTAATGCATTCATTTTTCGTGCGAGCATTTCTCCGTCAATCCAACTTGCTGCAAATGTTTCGAAGGGTAGTGTGTACCCAATGCCTATTGAAAGCGCGCCAAGTTCTCCAAGAATTCCAGTCGACACATAGTATTCGGGAGTTTCTTTATAAGGAATGTGCGGGGAAGTCGGGACCCAAGAAAGACCGGTCGCCTCAAAGTTCATCTCCCGTTTCCATCCTTCCATCGGAACTACCGTGAGATCGCACTTGACTCCGTTTTTTAACATTTTTTCTTGATTAACCATTTGGGCGAATTCACCAACAGTTAATCCGTGTACATAAGGAATTTTGAATTGGCTGACGAATGATATGAATCCGTCTTCAACAAGATTGCCTTCTATTTTTTCGCCGCCGAGTGGGTTTGGTCGATCAAGGACAACGAAGGGGATGTTATTTTCTGCCGCGGCTTCCATCGCTAATCCAAGTGTGCTAATAAAAGTATAAGAGCGGCATCCGATATCCTGAATATCATAAACAAGAACATCAATATTCTTTAACATTTCAGGAGTCGGTTTGCGAGTTTTTCCGTAAAGCGAATAAACAGGCAATTTTGTTTTTGCGTCGGTATAAAAATCGACTTCATCGCCGGCTGAAAAATCTCCCCGGACACCATGCTCGGGGCCATAAAGAGCGGTAAGTTTGCATTCGTTAGATTCAAAAAGAATATCGACCGTCGATTTTAAATTTTGATTAACCCCTGTCGGGTTGGTAATCAAACCGACACGTTTCCCTTTAAGGAGATCAAAATTTCTTGCCGCAAGAACATCAATACCGAGTTTAACTTTTGGTGAGGCGTTGAGCAGCAACGAAAAAAAAGGTACAAGAAAAAAAAGATGAATGATTGATTTCTTCATGACAATAACTTTCGGTTGTAGGTGCTTACTCAGTACCCGGTTTTAATTTTTTTATGATGGTATTAAAAATTTCTTCGGCTTTCTGTTTTGCTTCAGAAAAGCGGAGTTCTTCACGGATCATGATTTCATTTGCGATTGTTTGGTTGGAAAGCGAAGCGCAGTTGATAACGATGTTCAAGTAAGCGCCTTCGAGCGTAGTCTTTAGTAACGATATACCAACTCCCGCATCTGATAATGAATTGCTATTTCCTTTTTGCGCTATCAGCTCGAGGAGAGGAAGGAGATCAACTGCTGCTGCAACAACTTCCGAAGGAACCATCGCGGCATCAATGGTCGCTGCTTCAATCGCTTTAGCACGTTGTTCTTTTTGAAGTTCATTCTCCTTTGGGAGTTTGAACGCGAGCATTACTTTATCAAAGGCTTCATTATCCTGCTGTGCCAAGCTTAAAAATTTATGCCGGAATAATTCCAGTTTATTTTTGACAACTATCATTTCGCTTTCTACATCAGCATATTTCTTTTTCCCGATGGTAAGATTGCAAACCATTGTTCCCAGCGAGGCGGCAAGAACACCGCAGAATGCGGCAACATTCCCGCCTCCGGGTGTTGGGGAATTTGAAGAAAGTTCATCTAAGTATGTGGCTAATGTTTTTTGTAATTCCATATTCTCTCCGGATGTATTTCTCTTAAATCATATAATCGATTATTTTTTCTTTCGGAATGAATGGCTGAAGCGAGCTCAGTCCAAGTTGTTCAATGGCAAGCGCCACCAAGTGATCTTCTGTCAAGGTTGCCTCTCCCGCATAAAATTTTCCAGCCGCAAGAATGGCTTCCAAAGGAACAAGTCCGACAATTTCGCTTCCACTTACTTCCACACCCAACCTCGCAGCTTCTTTTTTTACTTCTTCAAACGCAGCATGCAACGAGGTAACATTATAGTTGGTTAAATTGATTGAGACTTGTGTGATTTGATATTTTTCAAGGCTGACACCCATGCCTTTAAAACATTTCAGACGACCCGCTTCTTTCACGGTTATTCCGTCAATCTTTATAACGTTTCCAGCTTCATCTCTTTTTGGTCTTCCGGATTCCCGTAGAATTTCTGCAATTTCTTTAGCAAACTTTACATCGGTCGATTTGATATTCACGTTATAAGCGATTAAGAAGAATCGAGCTCCGGTTACTACTGCTCCAAGTTTTTTGTTGAAGTTGGCAGTTCCAAAATCGGGAGCCCAATTGTCATCTTGCAGTTTTTTTTGCAGACCTTCGTACTCACCTTTACGAATGTCCGAAAGATTTTTTCTGTCCGGTTTGCGTGCGGCATTTTCGTACAGATAAACCGGTACCTTTAATTTTTCCGCAACCTGCTGACCATACCGTTCCGAAAGCGTGACACATTCTTCCATCGAAACATTTTTTACAGGAATAAATGGCACAACATCAATTGCGCCTAGGCGAGGATGTTCTCCTTTTTGTTTTTCCATATCGATAAAATCAGCCGCGATTTTTGACAGGGCGACGGCCCCTTCCACAATTCCTTTTTCATCACCAACTAAGGTCACTACTACGCGGTTATAGTCTTTATCAGGCTCAAGACTGAGTAATTTAACCGCATCAAGTGAGTGAACAGCCGTTTTCATTGCCTCAAACATTTCAGTGTTTGCTCCTTCACTAAAGTTTGGGACACATTCAATAATTTTCATTCCTGTTAAGAACCTTTCTTACAACTTTCTTTCAAAAATAATGTTTCCGTTTTTGATCGTCATGCTATTTAAATTTTTTCCGACATTATAAACGATATCCGAATACTCTTCGGTATCGAAAATTGCAAAATCCGCTTTCTTCCCAATTTCAATACTTCCAACTTCACGCTGTACATCAAGCGCGTTTGCGGCGTTTATAGTTACGGCTGAAATGGTCTCTTCAATTTTCATTTTCATTTTGATGGCAGAAAGACTCATAATGAAATGAAGACTGGAGATATGAGATGAGCCGGGATTATAATCAGTCGAAAGCGCAACAGCTATTCCTGCATCGATAAGTTTTCTTGTCGGAGCGTACTGATGATTGAGGAAAAATGAAACTCCGGGAAGGATCACCGTTGTTATGTTTGCTTTCGCTAATTGTATGATATCGTTATCCGAAACAACTTCAAGATGATCGACACTTGACACTTTGTTTTTTATCGCGACAGCAATTCCACCAACTGCATTGAATTGGTCAGTATGAAGTTTTAAGTGAAGACCGAAAGAATCGGCGGATGAAAAAATTTCGTCTACTTCTTCCGCGGAAAAAGCTGTTGCTTCGCAAAATGCGTCACAGAAGGAGGCAAGTTTATGGTCAGCAATAAAGGGAAGCATTTTGGTAATTAGCAAATCAATATAAGCCCGTCTGTCCGACTTAAATTCATTTGGGATAGTATGCGCACCCAAGAAGGTGGGAACAATCGTAATCGGAAATATTTCTTGTAACCTCTTTACGGTTTGAAGCAACTTTATTTCATTCTCAAAGTCTAAACCATACCCAGATTTTATTTCAAGAGTGGTAATTCCTTGCGAAATAAATTCGTTAATACGGGGAATGGAAATCTCTACTAATTCTTCCAGCGATGAGTTTCGAACTGCTGTAACAGTTGTGTTTATTCCGCCACCGGACGAGGCAATTTCTTCATAAGATTTTCCGGATAAAGTTTCTCTAAATTCCTTTCCTCTTGATCCGGCAAATACCGTGTGCGTGTGGCACTCAACTAAACCGGGAAGAATGGTTTTCCGGGTTACATCAATGATTTGATATTCAGAGAAGTTTTTGATCGATGCGGATGGAAGAATATCGACTATATTATTATTTTCAATAATAATTGAATAATCCGAAAGCAGTCCAATTTCTCCCATCTCTTTTCCTCTCTTGATGTTTTTTCCATTTGTATTAACGGTAACAATAAGAGCCGGATTGTAGAGGAGTGTTCTCATCTTATTTTTGGATGTTTACGGAATCGGTTACAACTTGAGTGGGGGAAAAACCTAATTGATTCAATTTAAAAGCGAGATTGTTGGCCCCATAAAGCGTCTTGTAGTCTCCAACAGTAACTTTATAGAGTGGTGGTTGAAACGTGATGTAAATTTCACTTTTATTGGTTTTGAAGTAAACGTCTGACCGCATCTGCTGAGCCTCATCTAAATTGTCTGTGGCAAGAACCTGCACGCGGTAGCCTGGCACTTTCACGGTCACTTTTTGTGTGGTATCGGCTTTTGGATAATCTCTCCATAAATCGTCGCTTAAGATTGTCCCGGTAGTATGATTCACTTCATCTTTCCGGATTTTCAGGAAATAGGGGGAAAAGTCAAAATCTTCGTCGAGTTTCTGCGGTGATCTTGCTTCCGGCTTTTGTTCTACTTTCTCATCCGTATCTCGCTTATAGCGGTTTGCCGTTGAATCAATAGAAGTGCCGCATGCCGATAAAAAGAGTGCAAGTGAAAGGACCGGAATCCAAAGGAAATATTTTTTCAAAAACAATCGTAAATGCATAAAGAAATATAAAAAGATTTTGGGGAACTTATAAAATGAAGAAAATATTAAAGCTTGAAGCGTGTTCTAAGCGGCAATTCACCATCGAAGTTGAGTGATGTTTTCCCTTTGTTGAGAATCTTACCTCAATGTTATTTAGGAAAAAAAATTAAAATTTGTTATTTTTGCACAAAAGAAAACGCAGGATCCAATGACAGCTTCAAAAAGATTAAAAATTCTCTTCGTAACCTCAGAACTTTTCCCATTTATGAAAACCGGCGGATTAGCCGATGTTTCTGCCGCTTTACCTCAAATGCTGACGGAATTAGGTCATGAAGTGAGAATTTTAGTCCCTAAGTATGGGGCAATTGACAGCCGAAAGTATAAAATTCACGAGGTAGTCCGATTAAAAGATATTCCCGTAAAAATTGGAGATAAAGAAGTAATTTTTTCCCTTCGCTCATCATTTCTCCCCTCACAACGTGTGCGGGTTCAGATTTATTTTCTCGACAATCAGGAATATTTTGGAAGCAGAAAAAGTCTTTACACCGACCCTATTTCGGGTGCAGACTATAAAGATAACGACGAACGGTTTATTCTTCTTGCAAAATCGCTTTTTCAATTAATTAAACTCCTCGGATGGGTTCCGGATATCATTCACAGTAATGATTGGCAATGCGGACTCATTCCTGCATACCATAAAAATGTTTATGCCAATGAAGCACCGTTTGATGAGATTAAAAATATTTTTACAATTCATAACTTAACCTACCAGGGAATTTTTCCGGCATCAACTTTTGATAAAACCGAACTTCCGGCTTCAATTAAAAATGATAAACATGCCTTTATGGATGGGAAATTAAATTTTATTAAAAACGGCATTCTTTACGCAGATCACGTTACGACAGTTAGCGAGGGTTACGCGAAAGAAATTGTATCGAAAAAAGATGTCGGTCTTAACTTACAACCATGCTTGGCAAAAAGAAAAAGCTCGCTTTCTGGAATTGTTAACGGAATAGACACCGCGGTATGGAATCCCCAAACGGATAAATTTATTCCGCAGAAATATTCTTACGAAACGCTAGCGAAAAAACTTGATAATAAAAAGATTTTAGTGGAACGCTTTGGAATGCAGTTCAACGAAAAGCTGCCGGTGCTAGGCATCATTTCCCGTCTGAACGACGCAAAGGGTATTGACCTTGTCCTTGAAGCATTTGATGAGTTGATGAAAATGGATATTCAACTTGTTCTGCTTGGTACCGGTGATAGAAAATATCAGGCAGCGTTTGAAAAATTGAACAGAAAACATCAGGGTAAATTTGCTTCTTACCTCGGCTTTAATGATGACCTTGCTCATTTAATAGAAGCGGGCTCAGACATGTTATTAATGCCGTCTAAGTTTGAACCGTGCGGATTGAACCAAATGTACAGCCTTATGTACGGTACTATTCCGGTGGTGAGAGAAACGGGAGGATTGGCAGATACGGTTACTCGTTATGATGAAAAGACCGGAGACGGAAACGGTTTCGTTTTTCAGAAGTACGATTCGGCTTCGATGATTAAAGAATTGAAAAAAGCTACTAAGGTTTTCCAAGATCAAAAAGCTTGGCAGAAGATTATGAAAAACGGCATGAAATCCGATTTCAGCTGGAAATCTTCCGCGAAGAAATATATCGAACTTTATAAAACGGTGCTTTCAGTTTAATATATGAACATTGCCGTTTTCCTCGACAGAGATGGGACGCTCAATGACGATCCCGGCTATCTCGGTGACCCTTCGAAAGTAAAACTGCTTCCTGGTGTAGGCGAAGGACTTGCGGTTTTGCAAAAGATTCATCCATTCAAATTTTTGGTAGTCTCAAATCAATCTGGTATAGCGAGAGGAATTGTAACTGAGGCTGACGTGGTTGCCGTAAACGATAAAGTCAATGCGCTGCTTGCACCGTTCAACGTACAAATAGATAAATTTTATTTTTGTCCATCGCATCCGGCTTTTTCGTCATTGGAGGATTGCCGGTGCAGAAAACCTTCGCCACAAATGCTCTTTGATGCGGCTGCAGAATATGAAGTCGATCTTTCAAAATCTTATTTTATCGGAGACGCAAAAACCGATATAGAGTGTGCGCTGAATGCCGGGGTTAAATCCATTTTGGTTAAAACGGGATATGGAAAGGAACATCTTTCTCTCTTGTTTCAAGAGAATAAAATTCCCAACTTTACAGCCGAAAATTTTCAGGAGGCGGTCGAGTTTCTCATTCATGATTTCAACGGAGATAAATAATTGAATTATTTAAAAAATATTTTTTCTACAAAAAAAACGCTGCTCGTTAGTTTGCTTTTTATTCCTCTGCTGCTTGTTGGATGCAGCGACAATCCGTCATCGCTTGGAAGTGATTTACTTGGTCAAGATGGCATTGTTGTCTCTCAACTTGATTCTTATACCGATACACTAGCGCAGACTTTTGTGCAGCATCCGATAAAGCTTTCACTCGGTTCTTCAAACATTATTGTCGTTGGAAAAGACGCAAATGTAGAGTCGCAAATCCTTTTAGCGTTCGGTCTCTCGATAGCTGAAAAATATCTCGCGAACTATGATTCACTGAACTTCGTATCGGCAAGTCTTACGTTCATCCGGACTTATTCATTCGGGGACGGAAATCAACCATTTAATGTAAGCGTTCATCAAATTACTCATGATTGGAATTCCGGTTATACTTTGGATTCACTTGCTAAGTTAACATACGAACCTTCATCAGTTCTTCTCTCAAGCTCAGTTACTGATTCGGCCTACAACCTTTCGCTGAATACCAACCTCATTAAAGAGTGGTTTCTTGCAGCAAAAGACACAACAAAAGCAAAAAATTACGGTGTGCTCATTAAGCCGAATGGGATCTGCCGGTTTACTGGATTTGCAGCTTCAACCTCATACAATAATGATGTTCCGGTGCTGAAACTTATTTTGGCTAAATCCACTGCATACGAGACTTTTCAAGATACCTTGACGTATTATGGTTCAGTTGATGTGCATGTAATTTCAGGACAATTTCCCGAAGTAAGTCCTCTTACAACAACAATTCAGTGCGGTACCGGCGTTGAAGGTAAATTACTCTTTGATCTTTCTAAACTTCCGAACGATGCGGTAGTGAATAAAGCTATTCTAACATTAACCTTGGATACGCTTAACACAAAAACCGGGTCAACATTTGTTGATGGTCTTGCCGCATATGAGTTTGTCGATTCTTTGAAAGATACAACCGATGCCACAGCGGCTGCGTCGCTTACGAGAACGGGTAATACGTACACCGGAGATATCCAAAGAATTATTAATGATATGCTGTATAAGAAAACGAACCAAGGTATCTTGATTACGTCTCCGTACCTTAAAAACGGATTGGAAAATTATGCCTTGTACAACAGCTCGGCGCTTAACGGTGCATTGAAACCCCGCTTAGTGATCACTTATTCGCAAAGAAAGAAATAAAAAGTTTTATGAAAAATCTCATTGTTTTCATTCTCTTATTAGCATCGGTACTACCCCTTAAAGGACAAGTGAATTCACCATATTCCAGATACGGAGTCGGTGATCCAAGTTATTCTTATTCGGCGCGTCGGGCAGGGATGGGAAGTCTTGGAACGGCTGTTGACGATAATACATTTATTTCCATGCTCAATCCCGCAGCATGGCATTCGATAAATTTAACGCGCATTGAATTATCCTCTTATTTTGACGGTAACTTTATAAGCAGCAGTTCAAACAAAAATTTTTATTCCGGCGGATATTTCTCCGGTTTTACCTTCGCATTTCCCGTAAGCAAACCCTACGGTATTGCCGTGGCAATGGGATTAATTCCTCTTACAAAAGTTGCGTATCAATCTAAAGTTTCTTCATACGATCCCATAACGCAAGCAGAAAATTATGCCTCAACTTATTCCGGTGATGGAGGTATTTCAAAAATATTTTTGGGAACGTCCTACACATTACCTTTTGACTTTAGTCTTGGCGCTTCTCTTGATTACAACTTCGGGACACTTAACTATTCGTCGAAGTTGGAATTTCCCGATCACTCAAACGCAAATTCTTCATTTAAAATGGAATACAGAGTTAAGGGACTTGGCGGAACGTTTGGATTGATCTCTTCAAATTTGAATGAGTCGATTCTTAAATCCGATGCTTTACAAGACCTCCGTTTAGGGGCATCATTTTCTTTTTCAACGAATGTTACCGCTGATACATCCTTTACAAAGTACGGCACGTATGTATCCGATACACTTTCGCAGGGAATAGCGCCGATGCAGTTGCCTCCACGCCTCACTGTTGGTTTTGCCGCGAGAGTAAATCCGCGTACGCAAGTTTTTGTTGATTTCCTCCATCAAAATTGGGCAAGCTTATCTATCTCCGGATTTAAAAACGGTGATATGCAAAATGTCTCAAGATTGAGTTTTGGAGTTGAATACAAAAACAGTACACAATCGTATACAATATCGGATTTAATAATTTGGAGAGCCGGTCTCAGTTTTGGAAATTCTCCTTACAAAATAAACGGAACTTCAATAAACGAATATGAAGCAAGCGCCGGCGTATCGCTTCCGTTCAGTAGAGAAAATTATCTCGACTTATCGCTTCAATTTATTTCCAGAGGAACAAATACTACCGGATTGTTAAAGGAAAATATTCTCAGACTCGGAGCAACCCTGAGTTTGGGTGAATTGTGGTTTGTTAGGCAAGATTATTAATGAAAAAAAGATAGAAGAAGAAATGAATTTTTTAAAAAGTGACCCGGAAATTTTAAAAGTACATCAACTTGAATTAGAACGACAACAATCAAATCTTGAATTGATTGCATCGGAAAATTTTGTTAGTCCTGCCGTGTTAGAAGCCGCCGGTTCCGTCTTAACCAACAAGTACGCAGAAGGATATCCCTCAAAAAGGTATTACGGCGGATGCGAATATGTTGATATGGCTGAAGAACTTGCCCGCGAACGGTTGAAAAAACTTTTCGGCGCTGAATACGTAAACGTACAGCCTCATAGCGGTTCTCAAGCCAATATGGCTGTATTCTTTTCTATCTTGAAAACCGGTGATAAATTTTTAGGATTGAGTCTTGCACACGGTGGACACTTAACACATGGTTCTCCCGTGAACTTTTCTGGAATACTGTATCAAGCCTCCGGATATACACTTGGTAAAGAAACCGGTTTGCTTGATTACAATTTAATCGAAGACCTTGCGAAAAAAGAAAAACCGAAATTGATTATCACAGGCGCAAGTGCTTATTCAAGAGACTGGGATTACAAAAAATTCAGAGAAATTGCGGATTCGGTCGGGGCCTTTCTCTTTTGCGATATGGCTCATCCCGCCGGTTTAATCGCTAAAGGATTATTAAACAATCCTCTTGAACATTGTCATTTTGTAACTTCAACAACTCACAAAACATTGCGCGGACCAAGAGGCGGCGTAATTCTGATGGGAAAAGATTTTGAAAATCCTTTTGGCATTAAAACTCCAAAAGGAAACCGCACAAAAATGATGTCTGAAATTCTTGACTCAACAGTAATGCCGGGAATCCAGGGCGGACCGCTCATGCACATTATTATGGCTAAAGCCGTTGCTTTTGGTGAAGCATTGCAAGATTCGTTTAAATCTTACGCAGAACAAATTATTAAGAACGCGAAAACATTATCCGCAAAGTTGATTGATTACAATTTTGATATCATCTCAAACGGAACTGACAATCACTTAATGCTTGTAGATTTAACCGGGAAGCAAGTAACCGGAAAGGCTGCGGAAATTGCATTAGGAAAAGCCGGAATTACCGTAAACAAAAACATGGTTCCTTTCGATCAGAAAAGTCCGTTTGTAACAAGCGGTATCCGAATCGGTACCCCCGCCGTAACCACAAGAGGGATGAAAGAGCCAGAAATGGAAGTGATAGCTTCGTTCATCAATAGCGCGGTAAATAATGTTGAGAACGATGCCGAACTTGAGAATATTAAAAACGAAGTTAATAGTTTTTGCCACAACTTTCCGTTGTACTCTTCACTAAGCTAACTCGCCTTGGCAGAGAGTTCAAACGATACCGTTTCGAAAAGAAAACCCGAAGGTGAGATGTCTTTTCTGGACCATCTCGAAGAACTTCGCTGGCGCATAATTTATTCCCTCATCGGGGTAATTGTCGGTGCTATCATTTGCGGAGTGTTTATTGATTTTCTGGTTGATGTCGTTCTCCTTTCACCTGCCAGGAAAGTTGGAGCGGATCTTCAAAACTTAAAACCATTCGGTCAAGTCTTTCTCTATTTCCAGGTTGCTATAGCCGGTGGGATTATAGTAAGCATTCCGAATTTATTCTATCAAATTTGGCGGTTTATTTCTCCGGCTTTACGGAAAAATGAAAAAAGGTATATCCTTTCCATTGTTGTTTTTTCATCGGGCTGCTTCTTGATTGGGATCGTCTTTGCATATTTTATAATGCTTCCGCTAACTTTAAACTTTGCCTCCCATTTCGGAACGACAACCATCAAGAACCAATTTGCCATCGATGAGTACATGTCTATTATTTTTAGTGTTATGTTGGGGGCGGGGCTCATTTTCGAACTTCCGATGATTTCATTTTTCCTCACGAAACTGGGAATATTAAAGCCTTCTTTTATGAGAAAGTACCGGAGGCACGCAATAGTTATTATCATGGTAGTTGCCGCTGTGCTTTCACCGGGAACAGACCCGGTTTCACAGCTGATCCTCGCCGTTCCGTTGGTAATTCTTTATGAAGTAAGTATTTTGATTTCGAAATTTTCGGTAAAAAAAGGTGAGTAACATTTCTCTCTCAAATATTAGCAGACCAATAAAAGCAGAACTGAATCAATTTTCGGATGTGTTCAATGAATCAATGAAATCAAAAGTTGGTTTAGTTGATCTGGTAACAAAATATATTTTGAAGCAGAAAGGGAAGAAAATCCGTCCGCTCATGGTTCTCCTTGCTTCAAAAGTTTCCGGAGAAATTAATGACCGGACTTTTCGGGGAGCCGTGCTTGTTGAACTGTTACATACCGCAACCCTTGTGCATGATGATGTTGTCGACAATGCCGATCAGCGGAGAGGATTTCCATCAATTAATGCGATTTGGAAAAACAAAGTTGCCGTGCTTATGGGAGACTATCTTCTTTCCCGAGGATTAATGATCGCGGTTGAAGGAAAAGATTTCGATTTTCTTAAAATTATGACTGATACCGTTAAACGAATGTCGGAAGGGGAATTACTTCAGATTCAGAAAACACGAAAACTTGATATTAACGAAGAGACTTATTTCAAAATTATTTCAGACAAAACCGCCTCGCTTTTTGAAACATGCTGCGAAATTGGAGCAAGAAGTTCAACCGATGACCCTGAAGTGCATTTGGCGATGAGAAAATATGGGGAAAATCTCGGAATCGCTTTTCAAATTAAAGATGATATTTTGGATTACGACGGTACAACAAAACTTTTCGGAAAGCCAATCGGTGGAGACATTAAAGAAAAGAAAATTACCCTTCCTCTGATTTGTGCGCTTTCGCGCGCATCTAAAACGGAAGTCCAAGATATTAAAAGCGCTATCAAAAAAGGGAGTAAAAAAAATTCAGTTCATAAAGTAATAGATTTCGTCCACCAAAAGGATGGAATTGCTTACGCCGAAAAGATCGCCGCTGAATACGCAACGCAAGCAAAGCAGTGCATCGAAAAATTTCCGGATGGTAACGCGAAAACCGCTTTAATCTCGTTAGTAGACTTCGTTTTGGAAAGAAAACGATAGAAAACACTCATCGTTTAGGAGAAAATTCCCCGTCAATTTTTGTTGATTATCAACCCCTCAGTGGTTATATTTGGCAAGTTTTTTCGCCCCTTTTTAATAAATGATACTAAAAATAGCAAATTTAAGTGAAGGGATTCACGAACTGTTCTTTGATGGTAAACCGGAAGAAATCGGGTTGCCTGAACCGTTTACAAATTCTTATAAACTCCAAGTAAAAATGGAGAAACGTCATTCACAAATTGTGCTCGACGGTTCCTTAGTACTTGAAGCAAAATTTGTATGCGATAGATGTATTAATGAGTTTACCGAACAACTGGAAAGCCGTTTTCGACACGTTTATCTCTTCGGTAAAATGGAAGTTGAAAATGAGAATGACTCAATTACTTATCTTTCCTTTGATGCCGATAAGATTGATATTTCGAAAGAACTCTTTGATTATGCTGAGACAGCTATTCCTTTAAAGAAAATTTGCAGTGAAGATTGCAAGGGACTTTGTTCTCACTGCGGCAAAAATTTGAATGAAGGTTCTTGCGGTTGTTCAACTGAAAAGCTTGACGATAGATGGTTTCCATTACAACAATTAAAAAATAATTTACCAAATAACTAACGCGAAATAGGGAAGCAAATGCCAAATCCTAAAAGAAAAATGTCTAAAACAAGACGCGATAAAAGAAGAACACATTATAAAGCCGAAGCTCCGTCTTTAAGTGCTTGCTCAAATTGCGGCGAAATGAAATTAGCACATCATGCATGTCCAAACTGCGGCTACTATAACGGCCGTTCCATGATGATTCCTAAAAACTAACCAATTACATGTCTTTACCTCCTGCTAGTTCTACAAAATGCAGAATAGTTGTTGATGCGATGGGGGGCGATTTCGCCCCTCAGAACGAAGTGATAGGCTCACTTTCGGCATTGAAGGAGAACCCATCATTTCATCTTATTCTCGTTGGCGATGAATCTCAACTGAAATCAGTTGCCGCTGAACATAATCTTTCTCTTGAAGGAGTAGAGCTTGTTCACTCGGATGAAATCATTAACATGCACGATTCACCAACCACCGCTTTAAAAACAAAACAGAAATCGTCTTTGGTAATCGGGGCAAAATTGGCTGCGGAAGGCAAAGCCGAAGCTTTTGTGAGCGCCGGAAATACCGGTGCAGTTGCCGCGGCAGGAACACTGTTAATCGGCAGACTTCACGGAGTTGAGCGGCCCACAATCGGAACATTTATCCCAAATCTTACCGGCATAACAACCGTTTTTGATGTAGGAGCTTTCGTTGATTCAAAACCGCAGCATCTCGTTGGATACGCTGAATTAGCAAACGTGTATGTTCAGGAAATGTACGGAATTAAAAATCCAACGGTCGGGCTCCTCTCGGTTGGTGAAGAAAACGAAAAGGGGAACAAACTGACCAAAGAAACTTTTGAACTTCTTAAGAATTCAAAGTTAAACTTTTTTGGTAATGTTGAAGGAAGAGATATTTTAATGGGGAAAGTCAACATAGTGATATGTGACGGATTCGTTGGGAATATTCTTTTAAAATTTGGCGAATCATTTCTTAAAATTATGAAACCGATGTTGAAGAAAACTGCGGATGCAAATTTCTTCGATAAATTGAAAATTGCTTTTTCGAGAAATGCCATCAGAAAAACTTTCAAAGTCTTCGATCCGAACGCTTATGGAGGAATTCCCCTGCTCGGTGTAAAAGCGATTACCATCATCGGACACGGCTCAAGCTCGGCTGAAGGAATCAAAAACATGGTTCTTAAAGCCGCAGAGATGCATGAGAAACAATTGATCTCAAAACTTGCTCAGGCTATGAACAAGTGAGATTTTTTGTCACACTCACAAAATTCTTAAAAACGGAAATAAGGAAAAATGTCAACTAAAAAAATAAGTGCAGTTATTACCGGTGTTGGGATGTATGTACCGGAAAAAGTTCTTGATAACAAATATTTTGAATCAATTGTGGAAACTTCGAGTGATTGGATTGTAACTCGAACGGGAATTCGTGAACGAAGAGTTTTAGAGAACGGAGCAACAAGCGATCTTGCAACAGGTGCTCTCAAAGATTTAATGCAAACACATAGTTTAGCGGCAGAAGAAATTGACGTGATCATAGTAGCGACGGTTACACCGGATATGTTTTTCCCTGCCACAGCATGCCTTGTGCAAGATAATGTAGGAGCGAAAAACGCTTGGGGTTTTGACTTATCAGCCGCTTGCTCCGGATTTCTTTTTGCTTTTCAAACCGGATGTTCGCTTATTGAATCGGGGCGATACAAAAAAGTAGTTGTCATTGGCGCCGATAAGATGAGTTCGATTGTTGATTATACTGATCGCAACACTTGTATCTTATTTGGTGATGCGGCCTCAGCGGTTTTGTTAGAACCTTCGGAAGATACATCAATTGGATTTCAAGATTCTTTACTCCATTGCGACGGCCAAGGAAAAAATTATTTATACATGAAAGGTGGCGGAACAGCAAATCCCGCTACACACGATACTGTTGATGCGAAAATGCATTTTCTTTTCCAAGACGGAAAACCTGTCTTTAAAGCAGCTGTAGTAGGCATGGCAGATATTTCTTATGAGCTGATGCAGAAAAATAATTTGAAAGGGGAAGACGTGGCTTACCTTGTTCCTCATCAAGCTAATTTAAGAATTATCGACGCAACAGCGGAACGTATGGGCGTTGGTAAAGAAAAAGTGATGATCAACATTGATAAATACGGCAATACAACCGCCGCAACTATTCCGCTATGTTTAACAGAATATTACAGAAACGGTAAGGTTAAAAAAGGTGATAACCTGATTTTAGCAGCCTTTGGCGCAGGATATACATGGGGTGCAGCTTATCTCGTTTGGGGAATCGATTAATGGCGAAAAGAGCATTTCTCTTTCCGGGACAAGGTTCTCAGTATGTCGGTATGGCAAAAGATCTTTTTGAGTCTTCTGTGGAAGCGAAAGAGATGATCCGCATGGCTGACAGTGAACTGGGAATTAACCTAAGCCGGATAATGTTTGATGGGCCCGAAGAAGAATTAAAGCAGACTGAATACACACAACCCGCAATTTTTTTACATAGTGTGGTTCTTGCAAGCTTAATGCGGACACTTGATTGTGAAGGGGCGGCAGGGCATTCGCTCGGTGAATACTCTGCTTTGGTAGCTTCCGGTGCAATTCAATTTTTGGATGCGCTTAAGTTGGTTCGGGCAAGAGGTATTGCGATGCAAAAATCCGGAATTGAACTACCGGGTACCATGGCTGCTGTGTTGGGGATGGACAGTGAAAAATTAGAATCGGTTTGTGCTGAAGCTTTAGCCGACGGAATAGTTCAATGTGCTAACTTTAACTCACCGGGACAAATTGTTATTTCTGGATCCGTTGAAGGAGTACGGAAAGCAATGCAATTAGCAAAAGCCGGTGGCGCAAAGCTTGTTAAGGAGTTGGTGGTTAGCGGTGCATTCCATTCACCTTTGATGCAGTCAGCTAAGGACACGCTTTTCGGTGAGCTTGAGAAAGCAAACATATACGATTCAAAATTTCCGGTGTATGCTAATGTTACCGCAAAGCCGGCAACAACCAAAGAGGCATTTAAAAATTTATTATTTGAACAAGTTACTTCACCGGTTCGCTGGGAAGAAACGATTAAGAATATGTCAGCCGACGGTTTTGATGAATTCGTGGAAATTGGTCCGGGTAAGGTTCTACATGGATTGGTGAAAAGAATTAATCCTTCAGCAGCATGTTTCACTATTGATAAATATTCCGAAGTCGAAAAGTTTTTATGAGTCAAGAAGAAAAAGTTTATTCCATCAACGGGTTAAAGATTGATCCGTTACTGTTTACGTTTAAGTTTTCATGCCGGTGTCAAGGTGAATGCTGTTACTACGGTGTTTACACAGATAAAGCCGAACATGAAACTATCCTCGAAATTAAAGATAAACTCATTTCTCTTATGGATGAGACGCAGTCAACTAATGTTGAGGAATGGTTTGAAGACCCGCAGGAAGATGATGATTTTGATTCCGGTATTGCGGTTGGTACCGAAATTGTGAATGGAAAATGCGCATTCTTAAACAAAGAAGGTTTATGCGTTATTCAATCCTTGGCAATAAATGAAGGAAAGCATCCATGGCAGTATAAACCGTTGTATTGCTATCTTTTCCCCATCACCATATACGAAAAGGCCCTAACGATTGATAACGAACATATTGATAGATTAACCGTATGTAACCGCAACAGCGGGAATGAAACGTCGATCATCGATTTTTGTAAAGACGAGTTAACTCAATTTCTTGGAGAAGAAGGCTACACTACACTTCTTCAATTTAGAAATGAGTATTTATCTGAAAGGAAATAATATGTTGGATAAAGTTGTATTGGTAACCGGAGCAACACGTGGTATAGGCAGAAGTATTGCGGAATCCTTTGCGTCAGCCGGTGCTAAAGTAGTCTTTACCTACCAAAGTTCAAGTGACACTGCCAACGAAATCGAGAAATGGGGAGCCGAAAATAACTTTCAGATTTTGGGCATACAAGCCGACGCTGCCAAGTTTGGCGACGCTGAAAAATCGATAACTTTTACTTTGGAAAAGTTCGGTCGATTAGATATTTTAGTGAACAACGCTGGGATTACTCGAGATAATCTCCTCCTGCGCATGTCCGAAGATGAGTTTGATCTTGTGATTAACGCAAATCTGAAAAGTGTATTTAATTATACCAAATGTGCGGTAAAACCGATGATCTCTCAAAAATTTGGCAGGATAATTAACATCTCGTCCGTTGTCGGAATAACCGGAAATCCCGGGCAAGCAAATTATGTTTCGGCGAAAGCCGGTGTCATCGGTTTCACAAAATCTGTTGCAAAAGAAGTAGCCTCACGGAATATCACCGTTAATGCTATTGCGCCTGGATTTATAGAAACGGATATGACGAAAAAATTAAATGAAAAACAAAGGGAAGCAATTCTCACCCTTATCCCATTGAAAAAAATCGGTTCCCCCGATGCGATTGCCGATGCGGTAAGATTTTTTGCTTCCGATGGTGCCGCCTACATAACAGGACAAGTGCTGTGTGTTGACGGCGGAATGACCATGTAAGTTCTATTTATTACTTAACTAAAATAAAAGAGGAGTCCACATATGGATGTTGAAACCAAAGTAAAAGCAATCATTATGGATAAGCTTGGAGTTGAAGAATCTCAAATCACTCCTGAAGCATCATTCACCAATGATTTGGGTGCTGATTCATTAGATATCGTAGAGTTGGTTATGGGTTTTGAAAGTGAGTTCGGAATTTCGATACCGGACGAAGATGCAGAGAAAATCGGCACCGTCGGTGATGCAGTGAACTACTTACAATCCAAAGTTAATTAAAAGACGAACGGAGGAAATGGGAAACCATTTCCTCCTGACTTCCGGGTATAGAGCATGAAGAAACGAAGAGTTGTAGTTACCGGGTTAGGGGCTGTTACTCCTATTGGAAACACCGCTTCTGAATTTTGGAATGCATTACTTGAGGGGAAAAACGGCGTTGAACTGATTACCAAATTTGATACATCAAAATTTGATACAAAGTTCGCAGCCGAAGTTAAAAATTTTGATCCGCTTTTGTATATTGACAAAAAAGCGGTGAGACGAATTGATCCTTTCGCGCAGTATGCGCTTGCCGCAGCCGAACAAGCTATCGTTGACTCAAAACTTAATCTCGAAAAAGTTGATCGTGAGAGATTTGGTGTTGTCTATGGTAGTGGTATCGGAGGTATCAGAACTCTTTCCGAACAACACTTTCTTTTCTTTCAGGATAAAACTCCGCAAAAGATTAGTCCGTTTTTCGTAACTATGATGATTGCCGACATTGCGGCGGGACAGATTTCAATTCGCTTTGGATTGAAAGGTCCTAATTACGCAACCACCTCCGCTTGTGCAACGTCTTCTCATTCTATTGCTGATGCTTTTATGTTGATTGAGCGGGGAAGTGCCGATGTTATGATGTGCGGCGGTTCCGAAGCGCCGGTTGCCGAGATGGCAGTTTCCGGTTTTAATTCAATGCGAGCGCTTTCAACTTGGAATGATCGGTACAGAGAAGCTTCTCGACCTTTTGACAAAGACCGGAACGGCTTTGTTATTGGAGAGGGTGCCGGAGCGTTAGTGCTTGAAGAGTTAGATCATGCACGCTCACGAGGCGCTGAGATTTATGCTGAAATCTCCGGAATCGGTTTAACGGCAGACGCTTATCATATTACTGCTCCACAGCCGGACGGAAACG
>Ga0172368_10001544_pt1 | contig 31322 bp, 22 predicted proteins | sample Lak11m_FD_114540 | JGI IMG/M metagenome (GOLD analysis project Ga0172368, IMG submission 114540) | Freshwater microbial communities from Kabuno Bay, South-Kivu, Congo - kab_022012_11m | ecosystem: Environmental > Aquatic > Freshwater > Lake | place: Democratic Republic of the Congo: South-Kivu...
CAGGATCGAGCGTTGCGCATCGCGGCCCGTGTGGAGAGGGGGCCGGGGGGTGAGGGCAGCCCGCGTCCGGCAGATCGGAGCCGGCGAGCGCTACACGCTTCTCACTTCGCGGGGCTCGGAGCGCCGCCCGACGCGTCGGCAGCAGGGGCCGGGGCCTGTCCGGAGCGGCCGCCGCGCCTTCGCCGCCGCCTGCGACGGTTGCCCGTGCCGGGCCCGCCCGCGCCACCCGGCGCTGCAGCCGGCGGTGCCGCGCTGCCCGACGCCGCGGCCGGTGCGGGCGCGGCCCCCGAAGGTGCGACGCCGGTCGGTTCGGGCGCTTCCGCGGCCGCGGCGGGCGCCTCCTGCGGCGCGGCGCCCTCGGCCTGCGCGGCGGCCGGACGCGGCGCCGGCTTGTCCTCGCGCCGCGACCAGCGGGCCACGATGTCGAACTGCTCCTGGTGGTAGCCCGCCTGCGGCTTGAGCTGGATCGTCTTGTTGTAGCGCATCATGAGGCCGCGCAGGCTCTCGCGCTCCTCGCGCCCGACGTGGGCGGCGACCTCCGGGTCGCAGTTGACGACGAGCGTGTCCTCGCGGCGCGAGGGCGCCTCGCGCTGGATCTCGCGGAAAATCTCGTACGCCACCGTGGTTCGGCTCTTGATGTGCCCCTTGCCGTCGCAGTGCGGACAGGCCTCGTGCAGCAGCCGCCCCACGCTCTCGCGCACGCGCTTGCGCGTCATCTCGACGAGGCCCAGCTCCGAAATCTTGATGATGTTCGTCTTGGCGCGGTCGCGCTGGAGCGCGTCCTGGAGGGCCTTGAAGACTTTTTCGCGGTTGGCCGCCTTCTCCATGTCGATGAAGTCGATGATGATGATGCCGCCGATGTTGCGCAGCCGGAGCTGGTAGACGACCTCCTTGGCGGCCTCGCAGTTGATCTGGGTGATGGTCTCCTCGAGGTTCTTGCGCCCGACGAACCGGCCGCTGTTCACGTCGATGGCCACCAGCGCCTCGGCCTGGTCGATGACGAGGTAGCCGCCGCTCTTGAGCCACACCTTGCGCCCCAGCGCGCGCGTGAGCTCCTGCTCGATGCCGTAGGCGTCGAAGATGGGCTCCTGGCCGCGGTAGAGCTCGATGGCCTGGCGCAGGTTGGGCACGCTCTGGTCCACGAACTGGCCGATGCGCTCGTATTCGGCCGGGTCGTCGATGACGAGCTTCTCGACCTCCGCGCTGAACAGGTCGCGGATGCTGCGCAGGATGAGGTCCAGGTCCGGGTGCAGCAGCGCCGGCGGGCGCAGCCGGTCTTTCTTGCGGGCCATCTCGTTCCACAGCCCGAGCAGGAACTTGATGTCCGCCACCAGCTTCTCGCGGCTCACGCCCTCCGCGACCGTGCGCACGATGAACCCGGTGCCCGCCGGCCGCAGCCCGTCCACCAGCTCGCGCAGGCGCCGGCGCTCCTTCTCGCTCTCGATGCGGCGCGAGATGCCCACGTGGTCCACCGTCGGCATGAACACCAGGTGCCGGCCCGGCAGCGACACGTGGCACGTGACGCGCGCGCCCTTGGTGCCGATGGGGTCCTTGACGACCTGGACGATGACTTCCTGGCCCTCCTTGAGCAGATCCTGGATGTTCGCCCGGCCTCGTGCGGCGGCCGTCTCGCGCTCGCGGGCGCCGCGATCGGACGCCTCCGCACCGGCCCGGCGGCGCCGGCGCGCCAAAGGCCGGCTTTCGGCTTTCGACGTTCGACTTTCGGGAAAGCCCTCCGAGGCGCCCTCCGGGGCGGTCCCGACGGTCTGCGGCGCGGGCGCCTCGGCATCCGTCGCAGGCTCCGCAGACGCATCGCCTGCCGCCTCGGGCGCCTCATCGCCCTCCGCCTGGTCGTCCTCGGACTCGTCGGATTCGCCAGTGGATTCGAGGACTTCGGCGGTTTCGGCGGGTCCGGCACCGGCCTCCGGAGCGGCAGGTTCGTCGGCGCCGGCGTCGGCGGGTGCAGCCACGGCGGCCGGGGTCGCGTCCGGCTGCGGCGCCGGGGCGGCGGCGCCGTTGGCGCGATCGGCCGTGTCTTCGGCAGGGACCTCGCCGGCCGGCGGCTCGCCGTGCTCGCCTTCCGGGGTTTCGGCGAGGTCGAATTCCTCCGAGAAATCGGGGCCGCCCGCGACGTCGCCCACGTACAGGAACGCGGCTTTCTCCAGGCCGATGTCCACGAAGGCGGCCTGCATGCCGGGCAGCACGCGCACGACCTTGCCCTTGTAGACGTTGCCGACGATGCCCTTGTCCTTCTTGCGCTCCAGGTAGAACTCGGAGATGGAGCCGTTCTCCACCAGCGCCACCCGGGTTTCGGGCCCGGAGGCGTTGATGACGAGGATGCTCGCCATTGCGTGTCCTTCTCGTGCGGGGCGGCGCGGGATCCGCGGGCGGCGGGCCGGGATCGGACCGGGCGCGCCGACGGGGGCGCCGGGCGCGAGGGCCGCGGCGACCGGCGCCGAACCGCCGAACGCGCGACCGCACGCGCCCCGCGCCGTGCGGGGACCGTGCCTCGCCGCTGTCAAAGAGCGTGACGCCCGGCCGGTGCCGCGCCGGGCGGTCGCGGGCGCGCCTCGCGGCACGTCGCGGCAGCCAAACTTCCGCCCCCGGCGCACCATGCGCGGGGGGCCGTCGAGGCGGCGCCTCCCGGACTGTTCGGAACGGGAGAAACCGCCGGAAATCCGCGGGGTTGGCAGATGCCGGGCCCGGGGCCCGCCGTCCGCCTCCCGATGACCCTGGCACTTTAACCGGGGGGGCCCGGGAGCGTCCACCGGAAGCAGAAATGCCAGCAAGGACGGGGGGTTGGGCGGTCCCGCGGCCGGCGGGGTACAGGTTCGGTGCGCAGGGCACGACCGGCATTCGCCGACCGCTTGCGACGGACGGGCGTCCCGTCGTTCGGCAGGCTCACCATGAGCGACGCGCCGCGGCCAACGCCTTGCGCATCGAAGCCAGAGCCTCGCCGAAAGACAGCGGAGTGGCGGCCTCGGGCCGCCCGGTCCCGCCGGCCTCCGGACGGAACCCGCGCGCCGGGGCGGCTGGAAGCCGCCGGGACCGGTCAGCCGGAGGCTGACACTCCGGCCCCCGCCGCCTTTTCGGTGAGGCTCAAGCTAGGATGAGCAGGGCGTCGCAGGCGCCCCGAAAGGACAGCCGGTGATCCGGGTTTCGTGGAACGCGAAGGCGCCTGTCTACTTCGACCTGCCGGGGCTGCTGTCGCGCCACCCGTCGCTGCGGCCCAGCGTGGTGTCGTTCGTGGGCGAGAACGAGGAGCTGAACACCCGCGCGGATCAGGCGGCGTTCCGTTGCTGGGTCGGCGACGCCGAGACCCCGGAGCAGGCCGTCGCGCTGGCGATGGGCTGGGTCGAGACGAACCGCGAGGCCATGCACGAGGTGTGCGCGGACGGCGGCAGGCTGACGCTCGAACTGGGCGCACATGTGCGCCTGTTGCGTGACCTGGTCGTCGCGCTCCGCCGACCGCAGGTGCGCGACGCGCTGGCGCCGTTCCGCTTCGAGATCGCGTTCGCGATGCCCGTGCCCTCCGACGCGGAGCTGGATGCGGTCTTCCGCCCGCACGCGGAGAGATCGGACCCGTAGTGCTCGCGCGCGGCGGCAACCGCTCGCGCCGCGCGAAGCGCCTGCGCCCGCCGCGCACCGGGTCCGCCCCGTCCACCCGACCTGCGTCGCGGCCCGGGTTGCCTCAGGGCGCCAGGCGCAAACCGCGCCGGGCCCAGTCGACGCCTCCGCGCGCGTCGCGCATCACCGCCCAGACCGCGACGCTGCCGGCGGGCACGTCCGCGGCGGCCGGCAGGTGCAGCGCCACGGCCTTTTCGCCCGGCGCGCGCGAGGACCGGTCGTACAGGTCCGGGTAGAAGCCGGCGCTCGCGTACCAGCTCACGACGAGCGATTCCGTCTCGTCCGCGCGCGTGCCGTCGGGCAGGAAGCGCACGAACGGCTCGGCGGAGTCGGCGGACGCCGAGACCGCCAGCGACACGGTCGCCCCCGAGACCGCCTGCGTTTCGTCGACCGCGGCCAGCGGCAGGCCGTCCATGGTGACCGCCTCCAGCACCGGATTGCGGTTGGGCGCCTGCACCGCCGGGTCCAGAATCCGGATGCGCTTGATGGCGAAGAGCATCCGCGACGGGTCCCGCGCGGCGGACAGATCGCCCTGGAGCAGCACCAGCAGCACCGTCGCCTCGACGCCGCGGTTGTACTCCAGCGAGCCCGGGCGCAGCGCCGCCAGCGCGTCGTCGGGCGCGGAGTACGTCGGCCGCTCGCCCGCGACGACGTGGACGCCCGGGACGTTCCCGGCCAGAAACTGCGAGGGATCACGGGCGGTTGCGAACTGCGAGCACGCGCTCAGGGTGGGGTTCGCCGGGTCCGGATCGCACACGAGCCACAGGCGCGTCAGCGGGCGGCTGCCTTCGTCGGGATCGACCACGAGGGCGCTCAGCAGCGTGGTGCCTCCCGGGGCCACGTCGGGCGGCTCGGCGCGCACCGCGAGCACGCGAAGCTTGTCCACGAGAGCCACCGGCTCGAAGGAGGTGCTGTTCCAGCCGCAGGAGACGAGAAGGGCGAGCAGCGGCAGGGACGTCCCGACCCTCCCGGCCCCCCTCACCCCCCCCCGCCCCCCTCTCATTTCGGCCAAGAACAAGAGCGTCCGAAACGCGAGGGGGGAGCCCGCACTGCCGCTGCGGCCGGTGTCTGCACTGCCGATCCCCCCCTCTCGTTTCGCGGAGAATCCCGACGGCTCTTTGTCGGGATTCGCAGCGAAATGAGAGGGGGACGGGGGGTGAGGATGAACCGCGCTCATCAGTAGTCCCCCCTCAGCCCGAACGACGGGAAGATCGGCAGCCCCACCAGCGGCTGCGACTTGGTGAAGTCGTAGTTCGTGTTGTCGCCCTCCTCGTTGTACCGATTCGTTACGTTCTGCACGTCCAGGTACGCGTCCAGAATCCACTTCTCGAACGTCCACCTCTTGTCGACGCGCACGTCGAGCTGGAAGAACGTCGGCCGGCGCTGCGACCGCGTCGCCGACGACGGCAGCGGCAGGTACAGGTCGCCGTCCGAGTCGTACACCGACCCCGCCAGCGGCGTCTTCGGGTTGCCATCCGTCACCCGCACGCGCGCCCCGATCTCGAAATCGCGCGGCAGCTTGTACGACACCACCCCCAGCAGGTTGTAGCGCTGGTCCAGGTACGACGGCACCCACGGCGCCGATGCCGACTGGCGCCGCTCGGTCTGCCCCACGGACGCCGCCACCCACCCGAACAGCCCGCCGCCCGGGTCGCGGCGCAGCAGCAGCTCCGCCCCGTACGCCCGCCCCAGCCCCTTGTTCGCGAAATTCTGCCGCGCCACGCCATCGGAGGTCGCCACCGTGCCCGCGACCATCACGGCTTCCTCGTACATATCCTTGTAGTAGAATTGAAGATCCAGCCCGAAAAGCTCCGCAAACTTCCACTCGACTCCCGCGGCGTACTGACGCGAGCCCTCCTCGCGCAGGTGCGAGTTGCCGAAGATCTTGATCTGTTTCTCCGGCGTCGGCGGCTGGTGGTGCAGGCCTGCCGCCGCCTTGAGCACGACGTTGCCGCCGGCCAGCTCGTACAGCGCCGTGACGCGCGGGTCGGCCCACACGCGTCCCAGATGCGTGTCGCCGTCCACGCGCACACCCGGCAGCAGCCGCAAGGCCGGAATCGGCTTCACCGTCGCCTCGACGAACGCCGCCGGCTGCGCGGCCCAGCCGTCCTCGACCGCGCGCAGGCTCTGGTCCGACACGAGCGGATTGAGGAACTCGCCCGGCTGCGGCATCGGCGGGCCCACCACCGAGTAGCCGAACCACGCGCCGATGACGTCCAGCCCCGCCTGCCACTTGAACCAGGCCGTCTCCTCGCGCGAAAGCTCCTCGCGCAGCGAGAGCGATCGCACGTCGCCCTCGACGGCGATGCCCGCGCCCATGCTCATCGCGGACTGGTCGATCGCGGCCGTCGCGGTGAGCCGATTCTCCAGCCCCGAGGCGAAACGGTGCTTCCACAGCCCCGTGAGCCGGTGGAACGTGATCGACATGCTCGCGGTGCCGATCTGCTCGACGCTCCCGGCGGCGGCCTGTCCGCCCGGGAGCATCGCGGCGAGCCGGTCGTCCGAGCCGAACAGGAACAGCGACACCGAGTCGCGCTCGCCGCGCACGTCGCCCTTGAGCTGGTAGTCCCAGTAGCGCGGCGCGACGCTGAAGGCCACGGCGTCCTTCCAGCCGGCGAGGTCGAACACGACGGGCAGCACCGCGTCGATGTAGCTGCGCCGCAGCGACCCGACCAGCGATCCGCTCTCGCCCACCGGGCCCTCGGCGAAGAGCGTCGCCTCCGTGAGGTTGACGTTCGCGTAGCCGTGCCAGCGGTCGCGCCGGCCCTCGCGCGTGTTCACGTCCACCGCGCCGGCGATGCTGCGGCCATAGCGCAGCGGGAGGTTGCCCGGGTAGAAGTCCAGCGACTCCAGGAAGTCCGAGTTCACGACCGCGGTGAGCCCTCCGAAGTGGAACAGCAGCGGCACGAGCTGGCCGTCGATGTACGTGCGCGTGTCGCCGGGGCGCCCGCCGCGCACCATCACCGGGCCCAGCCCCGCCGGCGTGCGCGCGACGCCCGGCAGGTTCTGCACGACCCGGATGGCGTCGCCCTGCGTGCCCGGAACCCTCTGGATTTCCTGGAGAATCAGCGTGCGGCGCGCGACCTCCTTGCGCTCGCGCGGGGCGCGCACGATGATTTCGTAGCCGGTGCCGCGCGCGCGCACGTAGTAGGTGACGGCCACGACCTCGCCCGCGCGGATTTCCTCCTGCGTCTCGAACTTCTCGTGGCGCGTGTCGTAGACGCCGATGCTCCAGGCGCCGGGCCCGAGGTCGCGCAGCTCGAATCGCCCGTCGGGGCCGGTGACCGTCTCGGCCGCGGCGCCCTCGCGCGTGGCGCGCACCGCTGCGCCGGAGAGAGGATCGCGCGTGCCCCGTTCCAGCACGCGGCCTTCCAGCACGACCGGCCCCGGCGGCTTCTCGTTTTCCGCGGCGGGGGGCGGCGGGGGAGGGGCGCGCAGCACGAACTCGTAGCGGTATGTCACGCGCACCGCAGTGGGCACGTGGTCGACCTCGGCGGGCTCGAACTCGAAGCGGCGCACGGCGTCCAGGGCCGACTCGTCGAAGCCGTGGCCGGCGGGCTCGACGACCTCGGCGCGGCCCACGGTGCCGTCGGCGCCGATGTCGATTTCCAGCACGACGGTGCCCTCGAGGCGCTCCTCCTCGGCGTCGGGAGGGTAGGGGGCTTCGATGAAACGCATCAGAACAGGCAGTTTCGTGATCTGCCCGGCGGGCGTACCCGGACTCGGCGCCGGTGCTTCGGCGGGCGAGGCCTCGGGCGCAGGCCGGACGGCCGGCTCCGCGCCCGCAGCCGCAGGCAGCAGGAGCAACACCGGCCGGAGGAGGGCCCGCCACGCCATCAGCCGGCGATGCTGTCGCGGCTCGGGGCTGGACGCAAGAACCGGCTTGAAGAACCGGCTTTCGACTCGGGTGCAGCTCTTGCCAGATCCGACTCCATGGAGGCGTCCGCGGCCCTCACCCCCCGACCCCCTCGCCACACGGGCCGCGATGCGCAACGCTCAATCCTACGTGGTTGCGGCCCGGTGGAGAGGGGGAGATGTAGTTTCTCAAAAGCTTCGGACCACTGATCGGTGGCCGCGCGCGTTCGCTCGGCTCGGCACCGCGTCCGTCGCCCCGAAGCCCAGCAGCGTCTTGCCCCCCAGGCCGACGTCCGCGCAGAAGGCGAGGAGTGCCGCGAGATCGGCGTCGTCGGAGCGGACGGACTTCAGAAGCACCTCGCCGACCGGACCGGAGAAAGTGCGGGTCTGACCTTGCCGAACGGAAACGCTCTTCACCGTCCGCTGCGTCAAGTCCGACGACACGACCTCGAACGGAGGCGCGAACGCCGGTTCGGGCGCGCCCGCCCCGTACCAGCGCGCCAGCAGCCGTACCCTCCGCACGACGATTCGCCAGAGTACGGCGGCATCGGGGCTGCGGACCGCCGAATGTTCGACATCGACCAGCAGGGGCGTCCTCAGTTGCAGCCGGTATGCGGGCGCCGGCGCGAGCCGCGTTTCAGCGAGACTTCTGACCGCTTCGAGCCGCAGCCTCGGTCGTGCTTGCACCTCGCCGCGCGGCGGCGCCCACCCGATGCCGCGCAGAGCCGCTCCCGCCAGCGCAGCCTCGACGTAGGGCCGTGCGGCGATCGCCTCCGCGCCCACCAGGGTCAGCACGACGGTCAGACGGTTTCGCGGCGCCAGCGCGATCGGAGCGGTGGAAAGCCCGTCCGCAGGCCGCATCGAGACGGGCGGAGGCAGATCGCCCTCGCCGCCGGAAGGCAGAGCCACTTTGGGCTCGAACAGGCGCGGGTACGGACATCCGCCGCGCGTCGGGCAGTCGCGACAGAGCGTGGCCAAGTCGTGCGGGCAGACGAGACCCCGTGCGGCCCGCAGCAGCGCCCCTCGCAGCGAGGTGGTCGGCAGGGGCGACAGCCGCTGGGGCGCCGTCGCCTCGAACACGACCGAAAGGCGCAGGCGCGGTGGAAGCACCATCGGCGACCCGTTTCCCATTCCAAGCCCTCCCGCCGCGTGCGCAGCGCGCTGCCCGGTCGCCCACGATGCCAGCCGCGCACGGGCGCGTCCAGCGCCCGCCGTGGTCTGCACCCGCTTGGAAGTGTCAGTCGCGACGGGCTCCGGTCGTCACTGCCGGGCAAGGAAGGCATGCGGGTGCGCGCGTCAACGGCCTGGAGAACCCGCCCGGCGGAAACAGGAGAGGACGATGACGAAGCCGATCAAGGGAACGGGCAGGGAAATGGCGGCACTCACGCATCGGGGGGCGCGCAGCCGGAAGATTCTGGCCGCCACGGTGATGGGCGGAGGCAAGGCCGCGCTGCGGGGCGGCGCGCGCACCGTCGTGGGGCAGGGGCTGGAGAGGACCGTCGGACCGGCGGTCGCGAAGACCGTCGTCCGCGGCGGCTCGAAGGCTGCGGCTCGGGTCGCGCCGGTCCTGGCCGTCGTGGAGTTCGGTTTCGACCAGGCTGCGGACCGCAGGGCGCTGGGGGCAGGAGAGATCGACCGGACCGAATACCGGCGTCGAACCGGCGGCAACGCAGGAAACGCTGCGGGCGGGCTCGGGGGCGCGGCCGGAGGCGCCGCGCTCGGCACGCTGCTGTGCCCCGGGTTCGGCACCGTTCTCGGCGGCATCCTCGGCGGACTCCCGGGGAACGCAGGCGGACGCGCGCTCGGGCGAGGCGTGGTGGAGGCGTTCGAGTAGTCCGTGCCCGTCGGTCTGGGCTGCTCTGGGGAACTCGTGGAAGCCGGGCACGTCAACGCCCGACCCTGCACGGGGGATTCCGTGGAAGCCGGGCATGTCAATGCCCGGACCTGCACGGAGCGCGGACGACGACAGAGGGCGAATCGTGCGCGCCGGCAGTCCGGGCATTGACATGCCCGGCTCCCGCCGTGCGCCGACAAGGAGAAGCAGCCGTGCCCTCCTACGAGATCATCGTCCAGCACCGGAGCGGCGAACCCGCCTCCCAGCGCCGGGTGTCGCTCGGCGGCACGGGGGGACTGTCCCGATCCGCCTACACCAACCGATACGGTCACGCCATGCTGGAGCACTCGGCTGCGGAAGTCGCCGTGTTCGTCGACGGACGCCACCGCGGAAGCGCGCGCCCCGGAAGGACGGTCGTCACGCTCGGATAGGCGCGCCCGCCGCTTGCGCCGAAGGCGGCGGCGCGCTACCGCCGACGCGTGGCCGGCCGGCGGCGCCGGATGCCATGCGAGGAGAGCCGACTTGACCCCCGATACCGAGCTTCCATCCGTCCTGATCGAGCGGGGACGCACCGTGCTCTTCGACGAACTGCCGGCGCGCTGCATCGCCCTGGACGGCTACGTGCAGGGGCCGGCCATCGACGCGGAACACGAACGCTTCAGCTTCGACCACCATGCCGGCTGCATCCGTCACGCAACGCTTTCCACCTGCGAAATGGCGCTCGACGCGGTGCGCGTGGGGCTCGCCCCCGGCGGGTTCACGCTCTGCGTCAACGACCTGGACCCCGACACGGTGCTCGCGGTCTGGCTTCTGCTGCGACCGAACGCGGCCGCCGACGATTCGGTTGCCGCGGCAATCCGCGCGGCGGGCCGCCTGGATGCGCTCGGACCGGCGGTCGGCGGCCCGGGGCTGGTTCCTGCCCTGCGCTGGGCACTGGATCCGGTCGCCGGCGATGCCGCCGCGGGTCTGCGCTCGCTCGCCGACGACGAGTATCGGCGAGTTCTCGTCCGATGCGTCGAGCGCCTCGACCGGTGGTTCGCTGTGGGCGCCCCGCATGCACATCCCGCCCTTCCGGCTCCGAATCCGGGCAGTCCGCCGCAGATCGAAGTCCTTCACGAGTCGCCGGCGTGGACGCTGGCGCGCTCGCCCGCGGGACTCGGGGGGTTCCGCTGCCTCTACGAGAAGGGCGTCCGGGCCGCCGTGGTGTGCCGGCCGCTTCGCGACGGCAGCGCGGAGTACACCGTCGGCAAAGCCAGCGAGTTCGTGTCGGACTTCCCGGTGCCGCGCATCCTGGCCGCACTCGCCCGGGCGGAGAGTTCCGCCAATCCGGCGCAGAGCCCGGCCCACAACTGGGGCGGCGGGTCCACCATCGGGGGCTCCCCGCGCAACCCCGACGGGTCGGCGTCGCGACTGGACTGGCGTGTCGTGGCGGAAGTCGTCGAGGGCGTTCTCCGCGTGCAATAGCCGCGGGAACGATCCGGCGGCAGTCGGAGCCGGGCATGTCAATGCCCGGACTGCCGATGCGTGCGCCCCGTCGACGGCCCTCGTCCGCGCTCCGTGCCAGTCCGGGCATTCACATGCCCGGCTTCCTCGCTGTCCGGCCGCTCTGCGCAACTGGAGCCGGGCATGTCAATGCCCGGGCTGCCGATGCGTGCGCTCCGTCCTCGCCCCTCGTCCGTGCGCCGTGCCAGTCCGGGCATTGACATGCCCGGCTTCGTGTCGCGCCCTGGTTCGTCGGACTGGCATGGCTGATTCCACCGACGTCCCCGGCGGCTGACGAGCGTCGATGTCATTCCCGGACCCCGTGGTGCGTCGATGGCACCGGGGCCCCGCCGACACCTTCCGGGACCCTTCGGAGACTCCCATGACCCGCTGCCCGTTCTGCGCCTTCCGCGTTGCGGTTTCCGGATTCCTGCGAGCCATGACCGTCGGGTTCCTCGTCGCCGGGCTCGCATGCGGTGAGGTGCCCCAGCCGGCAGCGACGGTCGTCAGCGACGAGGCGGGAGTCGGGGCGTGCCCGGGCGCCGCGCCCGGCACGTGGGCCGTGGTGAAGATCCGCAACGGCGGCGACCGGATGTACGCAGTCCGGGGCCGGTGCGCACATCCGATCCTCTCGCTCCAGACCTACCGCGACCTCGGCTCGCCTTCCGTTGCGTACGTGACGCAGGGCGACTTCAACGCCTGCTTCGAGCTGTGCCGGAGCATCGACGGGTCGGACCGGCCTCTGCTCAAGGAGGAATGCTGCGCCAGCGTGTACGAGTTCACCGGCGGCATGCTGCGCCCCTATCCGGACGCCGAGACGTATTGCGCGTGCGCCGGCGTACACTGCACGCCCGGGCACAACGACTACGCCCCGATCTTCGGCCACGCCACGCGCGCGCTGTTGACGCGGCTCTCTCGCACTGCAGGATTTCCCGCGCAGACGGACCCTCTGTTCTGCCGCCCGGCCGCCACCGAGTGTACGCGGGGAAGCCTGAAGGTCTGCCACCCCGGGTGCGACTGGATCGAGGTGGGGTGCGCCTCGGGACGCTGTGCCGACGACGGAAGGCAGTGCTTCGTCCCGGTGTGTACGCCGAATGCGAGCCTCTGTTCGGACTCGACGCGCACGACCTGCAATGCCGACGGTTCGGGTTCGGTTTCGGAAACGTGCGACTTCGGCTGCGCGGGCGACGGCAGGAGCTGCTGCCGCTGCAGCGCGGGCGAGGCGGCGTGCGCGGGGGGCCGTCGCACGATCTGCAACGCCGACTGCCTCTCGGAGTCGAACGAGACCTGCGCGCACGGGTGCGCGGACGACGGCGAGACCTGCCGCGAATGCACGCCCGGCTCGCAGTCGTGCTCGAACGGGACGAAGACCCTGTGCAGCGACGATGGCGTGCTCTCGGAAGAGCAGTGCGAAACCGGCAACTGCGATGCGCAGGGACGTGAATGCGCCTCATTCGTCTGCCAGCCGTCGGACAGCCGGTGCGACGCGGACGGTGTCTCGACCTGCCTGAGCGACGGGTCCGGCTTCGGGCCGGCCGTTCCTTGCGAGACGAACGCCTGTGCCGACGAGAACGTGTGCGCCGAAGCGGCGTGCGAAGTCGATGAGACCTCCTGCGATGCCGGATGGCTGGCCACGTGCCTGCCCGACCGGACCGGTTGGACGACGCCCGTCGAATGCGAAACCCGCACGTGCAGGGACGGTTCCGCCTGCGCCTCGAGGGTCTGCGAGCCTTCGGCACCCGGCTGCGAGAGCGGCATCGCCAGGACGTGCAATCCCACCGGGACGGCCTGGGTTCCCGGCGAGCCCTGCGAGAGCGGACAGTGCGCGGGCGACGCGTGCGCCCCGTCCGAGCCCCCGCCGGATCCGGTCGAACCTCCCCAGCCGCCGCCGGCCGGAGAACTGCTCGCCAACGGCGACTTCGAGGCCGCCGACCTCGTCGGCTGGGGCCTCCCGAACGCGCGACCGGGCGCGACGACGATCGCGAAGGCATCCGAAGGCTGCCACGCGGGCTCGGGATGCCTCGCCGTCGCCAATGCACAGCCCGATTTCCACTGGACCGCCCGCGCGGAGCAGCCCGTGCGCGGGGGTGTCGTCGCCGGCAATGCCTATCTCGTGAATCTCTGCGGCCGATCGGACGACCGCGACGACGTGTACGTCGAGGTCGCCCGTACGGGACCGGCCTGGCAGAGCGTCGGCGCGTGGGAGCGCATTCCACTGGAGAGGACCATGCGCTGCTCCGGCTTCGTCTTCACCGCCACTGCCAGCGCAGCCGACGCGGTCTTCATCCTCCACCTCGGCGCGACGCGGCACCCGCTGATTCTCGACGACATCTCGATGCGCGACCTCGGCGTCCCGCCCACGCCGAACGGCCTGCTCCTCAACGGCGACTTCGGCGAGATGGGCACGCTGGGCTGGACGCGGGAGATCCACAACTATGGATCGGTCACGATGCTGCTGGATAGCGACGAGGTGTCGTCGGCGCCGTTCTCGCTCCGCATCGTGAACGAGATTGTTCAGCTTCATTACCAGGTGCAGGCGAATCAAGCTGGCCTCTCGGTCGAGCAGGGCGCGTGCTACCGGGTCTCGTTCGCCGCCAAGGGGGAGTTCCAGCGCGAGACCTTCGCCGAACTGGGCAAAGCAACCGCGGATTGGCGCAACTATGGCCTCTTCACGCGCTTCGTCCTCACGACCGAATGGGAGCCCTTCGAGGTCCTGTTCCGCGCAAACGTCACCGCCGACGACGCGCGGCTCGGTTTCCAGGCGGGGACCCAGACCATCGTGTTCTGGCTGGACGACGTGGCGATGGAGGCGGCGGAGGGGTGCCCGTGAGCCGCGTTCCGGGCCCCTGCCCTCGCGCCGTCGCGAGACGTGGGCCTTCCGGATCCCGGTTGCGCCCGTCAAGGCCGCGTGGCAGTGTGCTCCCGCCGGGTACCCGCGGGAGGGCCTGCCCATGGACGAGGGGATCGACCCCGAGGCGCTGAAGCGGCTGTTGCTGAAGCAGATGGCATGGCTGGAAGCCAGGTGCCGCTACAGGGTAGAACGCCTGCAGCCGCAAGCGAACCGGGCGACGATCGATTCGATCGCGGATGATCTGCTCCAAGAGACCCTTGCCGGCGCTCTTGTCGAGATGGTCGACTGGTTCAGGCAGGGACCGACCACGGTCGGCGCCGAGCCACGGCTCAGGACGCTCTTGAACTTCCACCTGGCCCGCGCGGTCGCGCGGTGGGTGCGGATGCACCGGGAGTCGGGGGACGACGATGACTCCCTCGATCCCGTCGATCCCGCAAGCCAGACCGTCGAAGGGCTGCTTCAGAAGGCGCTGGACAGGCCGCAGGTCGCGGCGGCGGTGGATGAAGCCGTCGCAGGCATTCCAGGCCCGATGAGGCGCCTGCTCTTCCTGGCGGAGTACCTTCCCGACCGGGTGACGCTGGAGCTGATTCGCCAGGCTGCACAGAAGGGAGGACGTGCCTCGCTGGCGCGCCCGCCCGAAGAAACCTTCGACAAGCTGAAGCTGCGTGCCGAGACGATCGACCCCGACCGCTCGCCCAGACGGTGGCGCGCATCCCTCGTTCAAATCACTCGCTTCACCGGACCGCTTCTTCCTCCGCCCCCGGACCCGAAGTCGATGGACTGGAAGCGCGCGGCGAATGCGGTCGACGCGGCACTGTCCCGCGCCAGGTGCGACGTGGCCGAGGCTCTTGTCGCCGCCCTCCCCGACTACTTCCGGAGCGAGCCGTGAAGACCCTTCTTGTCGGCGGGCTCGGGATACTGCCCATGCGCCGCGAGGAATGCGGCAGTCGCGACGACGTCCATCACACCCTCAAGCACTTCCTCTGTCCCGGCGAGAACTGGTCTCACTTGCCGCCCGCCACCGCCAGCTTCGCGGAGACCCACCTTGGTCGGGCGGAGGCGAAGGGCTGGCTGCACGAGATCCGGGGGTACGACGAAGACGCCCCCGACTGCCGGTGGTGGATGGAAGGCGAACGGCGGGCTTTCGTGCTGAAGGCGCACGAGGACGGCTACTACCCCCGCTATTCGCAGCTCGTCGTGGAGGCGGGCCCGCCCGGCCCGAGGCACTGGCGAAGACTGAAACCCCGTGGTCGCTGGCGCACCTGCATGCGCGGCACGACGTTCACCGTCATCGTGGTTGCGCACAGCCGAACCGTGCTGGTCGTTTCCGCCTACAACCGGAAGTTGTACGAACCGGCTCCGGCGGGCAAGCCGCTCGATCCCATGCTTCGCGCCGCGGGACTTCCCTGCTGTCAGGTCGCGGCGGCAAAGAGCGTCCAGGATGGCGAGGGGGGCGGGAAGCCCGCGGGAGGAGTGTTGTCATGACCGCACGGGTGGAGAGGCTTCTCGGCCTTGCAGACGAACTGCGGGCGTCGATCCAGAGTCTTGCGACCGGTACGACGCCTGCTCGCGCCCTGACCTTTCTCGACTGCCTGGCGCGCTGCGAGGCGTTCGACTCAGGAGAGATCGGGCAGGCAGGTGCGCGCGACCTGCTGCAGGCAGCGACGAATGCGCGCACGGAAGCCGGCGCGGACCTGGCAGCATCGGCCTGGCAGGCGATCCGGACGGACGTTCTCCTGGCGCGTGGCTACGAACTGGCGGAATCCCATTCGGAAGTCGAGGACCGGCCGGTGGACGAGCCGGGGCCCGTCGAATGGGCCGAGGAGATCCTGCAGGCTGCAAATGCCACTCCATGGCTTCCGAAGACCGTGCAGCCTCTGCTTGCAGAGTTCGTGGAAAGGGCATCGGCCATCGTCGGCGGAAATCCGGCCGCGTTCGTCGAGGCGGCAGGTGTTTCCGAGGATCGGCGGGAATACGAGCACCCCGAGAGGGTGCGCGGTGTTTCGATCGGGGAAGGACCGGAGCGCCCCCTGGCCATGCCCTTCCTGCGGGCGCTCGCGGAGGCTCCGGAGCTGGCCCGCGTCGATCGGGAGACCGAACTGGCGGAACCCGCGCCGTCGCCCGGAGCGCTCGCGACGCTCGACCGCATTCTTGCCGGTTTCGCGCAAGAACGGGGACTCCTGAGGGCTTCGGACTCCGCGCCCCCGGTGCAATCCGGTTTCCCCGTGCCGTGCCGGACGACGCGCGGACCGCTTTCGCCGACGCGGCGCGTCTACCTGTCCGGCGATTCCGACTGCCTCTCCCGGATTGCCGCGCTGTCAGGGGCCGATGCCGACGGGCAACCGGATGCTTTCGCCGCCGCACTGGTGGAATTGCGCAGGGTTCCATGCCGCTGGGTCCGGCGCGCTCTCGCCGACGAGGTCGATCGTATCCCGGACCCGTACCGGCTGCCGCTCCAGGCCGAGCTGAACCCGATGCCCGGCTGCGTGCCGCTGCTCGTCTACGACCCAAAGTCTGGTGCCGGCGCTGTTCTCGAGCTGCGCATCCGACTTGGGGCGGCCGAGGCACGCCGGGGGCCGTTCGGCATGCGCGCCTGGGAGGCAATTCGCAACGCCATGCGCGCGGCCGTCGCGGCGACGCCGATGCGCCTGCCGCCGGCCCCCATCGAGGACCATGCCGTCGAGGTGGTCGGCGGCGACGAGGAGCAGATCGCCGTGGAGGGGGCCTCCATCGGCCTGGCCGCGGCGCTGGCTTTCGTCTCCTGCTGGACCAGACAGGCAATGGCACCGCGGGTCGCCGCGACGGCGGCGCTGGGCTACGGCGGGGCGCCGGGTCCGGTCGGGTATGTGCGCGAAAAGGCGGAGGCCTGGCGGCGGTACACCTCCCATCCGGACACCACGCTGCTTGCCGCCCGCGAGAACCTTCCCCAGCTTGCAGACTTCGGAGGCGTCGTCGCTGTCGAATCGCTGGGGGCTGCCTTGAGCAAGGCCGGGCTCGACGCCGGACAGGTGTCCGGCGGCTGGGTTTCCACCCTGTCCTCCGTCGCTCATCGCAGGGCGCGTCTGAACGAGCTTCGCGGGCTCGTCGAGACCCAGGACCTCCGCGAGTTCTCGGCCACGGCCCGGCCATGGCTTGCCCTCGCCGAGCAGATGAGGCTTCTGCTGGAGTCGCTGGTGACGGGCGCTTCCGGCGAACCTGCGCGAAGACTGATTCCCGACGACGACTGGACCGGCGCGGCCGCATGGGCGGCGCTGGCATACACACATGCCGGCGATACCTCCGGTTGCGACGCGATGCTCCGCCACGTCGACAAGGTGCCGGCAGAGGATCTGCCGCCTGCCGTGCTCGTCCTGAAGCATGTCGTCGCGGTGGGCCACGCCATCGACCGTGCGACCTTCGCGACCGAGCCGACTGCGCCCGCGCTCTGGAAGGAGTGCGAGGCGCTGGCCGCCGGGCTCCGGGAATCCGAGGCAGGCCTGCCCGCAAAGGACCGCGAGTTGCTGCGCGGGTTCGTCGTCGGCACGCTCGGACGCGCCTTGCTTCACGGCGGGCACGCGGCGCAGGCCATCGCGCCTCTTCGCGAGGCCGCCGTCGTCCACGAGACAAGCCACTTCATGGCCCACGAGGCAGGCCGCTCCTACGTCCACCTGTCGATGGCGCTGCGCGTTGCGGGCGAGGGCAAGGCGGCGCTGGAGACGCTCGACCGCGCCGAACGGCTGCATGCCGAGAAGACCCGCCCGTACAGTGCGGAGTACTTCGCATCGTGCTCGATGTACCGCCGCTACGAGCGGGGGCGCGTGCTGCTTTCCCTGGGCCGCGCGCAGGAGGCGATGGAGGAGCTGGCCTGCGCCGAGGAGGCGGCCGAGTCGTGCCGGCCGTGGCCGCTGCCGGGCATCCTGCGCTCGATGGCCCAGGCGCTGCGCGCGCTCGGGCGCGACAGCGAGGCGGACGAGGTTGTGAGGCAGATGCCCGGGGTCTTCCTCGAAGGCGCGCCCGCGTTCAACGAGCGGCTCGTCGAGGAGGCTCGGGGTTCGTACCGGGCGGAGGGCGAGGTGTACTGACGCGCGGCGATGCGGTCGGTGAGCGCGGGTCCTGGTATGAAACCGTGGATCCCCGACAGCCGGGATGCGGCGGTGCGGTTCCACCCGAGTGATGCCGCCCTATGCTGCCGGCGCAGAGGCCACTGCCGGCTCCGGCAGGCCCAAGCCGCGCCGTATCGCGGCGCGCAGGGCCCCCTCGTCGGCGCCGACGACCTCGGTATTCCGGTGGGCGAGCTCGCTATGCGTCCGGATGGCCTGCGGGTTGAGGTCCGGCGCCACGACGACGACCCTTGCCGCCTCGCCGAAGAAGCGGCGGGTCTTGGCGCTCCTCTTCTGGAGGTCCTCGCCGACGACGTCCGCGGTCTTTGCCTCGATGACTGCGATCCGGGCGCCCCGGGTCAGCAGCACGTCGCACTCGTCGTTGCCTCCCGACGGGGTCACGATGTGCGCGCCCAGGCTTGCATGCACGCAGCCGACTCCTGTCGCCACTTCACCGGCAATGACGAGGCAGAGTTCCTCGAGCCACTGGTTCTTCGCGAGGTAGTCCTTCGCGCCCGCCTCCGACAGCATCGCGGTCTTCCCGTCGTAGCGAAGTCCGGTTCCTGGCGATGCTGCGAATCCAGGCACCTTCACACGACACAATTTTGCGGTCGTGCGCGCACGGGAAAGCAGCGCACGGCCGACAAGCGACCGCGACCGGAACTCAGCAGGCACGGCGTCCGGCTCGCCGAGGTCGCCCGCCCAGGTGCAAGACTGCAGGCGCCCTCCGTAGATGCGCAGGAGTTCGCCGGTGTCGATGCGGACGTCGGCTGCGAGTCGTGCCCCCGAGCGCGCCTCCACCAGCGTGCCATCCGTCTCAAGATACACCACGCCCATCTGCGGCCCGACGCGATCATGGAGCGCCTGCCACGCCGCGATGGCCAGCGGCTTGGTTGCGCCTGTGACGTCCAGAACCACGCGGTGACCCGCCGCCGACGCGAGCTCGCGAGCGAAACGCTCCCGCAGCGCGTCGATGCCGAGCCAGGAGTCGACGGTCAATGTCGGGCCCCGGGCGTCGAGGAGCCCTGCGAGATTCTCTGCCACTTTCGAGGTGCGATCCGTGCAAACCAACGCGACGACCTGCGGCTTCAGCGCCCGCGCCGAGACGAGAACGCTGAGGGGGTTGAACCCGACGAGGCCGACCAGCAGTTCCGGCGGCTTCACGGAACCCGCGGCCTGCGCGACATCGGCGATCGTCCCGGACATGGCTTCTCCCGTCCTGTCGTCTAGCAGGGCGGCGCGTACTCGCGCCAGCGTGCGAACCTGAAGATGCTGCGCCGGACGGATGCACCGCCGGGTCCGATCTCCTCCTGGACCGCCCGCTCCGACGCTGCGGCGAAGCATCGAATGCCCCTGCGCCGCAATTCCGTGACGAGCGCGACCGTCAGGGTGAAGTCGCCCGCGACGAACGCCCCCGTCGCCCCCGCGTGTACCGCGCGCACCGCGATATCCTCGGCCAGCGCGGCCACAACAGCCTCGTCGGCCTCGGCCGGCACCTGCGGCATGCCGCCCTCCAGCTCCACGGGTTGCCCGAGGCCCAGCGCCGCCGCCGCCCGCGTCTGTTCGGCAGGCCAGGCAGCGATCGCGTGGTTCGACAAGTTCAGGAAGACTTCTCTCCTTTCCTCCTCAGCCGAGCCCTCCGGTGGCATCCAGGTCCCGCCCTGGACGGCCACCTGTACCGCGCTGCGCAGCGCCGCGATGTACTCGCGGCAACGTTCGTCGATTCCGTCCGGCGCCCCGCTCGTCGAGGTCCACGCGTGGTCGAAGCCGTTGCGGAAGTCGACGAGGCGCATCTCGCCGGGCTTCTTCTCCGCGATGGACTTCAGGGAGGCGACGGCCCCGCGGGCGGCGAGCTCGTCGTACCATGGTTTCAGTGCGGCGAAGTCGCGGGCGACGAGGCTCTCGGGCTCGGTCGTGAACGACCAGTCCCGCTCGGGGAACTGGATCATGTTCACGAACACCTCCGCGAATCGCTTGCGCTCCTTGCGCCCCCTCGTCGTCACCATGGCGCCGCCGTGCCGGCCGCCAAGCCCCGCCATCCCGATGGAGCCGATACACTCGCGCATCGCCGTGAACGCCTGCATGAAAAGCCGGTGCTCCGCCAGCACCTCGATGATGGCGACCTGGGTCTGGAAATACGGCGCGTCGTATCGGCCGGTCGGCGGGTAGTCGCAGGCTAGCCCCCGGAACTTTTCCCAGACGAGGTCCAGCAGCACGCGGGCCGTGCCGCCCGCGCGGGCCCGGTGGCGCTCCACGCACGCGAGCGCCTCGGCGACCCTCGTGGAGATGTGGTTGACATCGACGTTGCGGATGCAGTCCGTCATGGCCCGGAAGGCCTCCGCAAGCTCGGGCTCCGCCAGCGAGCGCAGCCCCTCCAGCCGGGCCTCGCCCGCGAGCGCCGCGAGCTTGCGCGCGTCGGCTTCCTCCGCCAGGCGGCTGACCGACTCCGCCCAGTCGTTGATGGCATAGAATTCCTTCATGTCGATGATCGGATGCGGCTCGTCCGTGGGCCGATTCTTGTCGTACCAGGCGTACAGCACGGCATCCAGACGGATGCCCTTCGAGCGACCCAGGAAGCCGATGGCGCTTGAGAACACGATGGGCACCGCCCGCATGCCATGCGAGAAGTCGAAAACCACGCGGTCGCCGGCGTCGATGCGTCCGAGGAGCGTCTCGAACCACTGCCACTGCCGCTCGGCGGTCATGTCGGTCGGGATGAGGCCGGCTTGCACCGGGTCCGTCAGGGCGACCTCGCGGCACCCCAGCCCCAGCAACTCATCACGCAGCAACGGATAGTGCGCGGCGAGCGATTCCTTCGTGCAGAGTATCGCGACCCGGTCGAAGGTGGCAGGTCCTAGGGCTTCCAGGATCGCGGCCTGCGCGAAGTGCGTCGGCCGGCAAGGACGGCCCTGCCAGGCATAGGTCGTCAAGGCATATCCCGGGGACGCCGGCGATCGCCCCCCCGGCAGCCCGGGGCCACCCATGCCGAGAAAACTCACGAAGACGCGGGCCATCGCATGCCCCTTGTTCTCGGACGTCGCGGCTGCCGCGGCCTCGTTTCCCGTGCCCACCCGACGCCATCCGGCGGACTCGGTCGCTTCGGCTTCAGCGGCCAGACATCGGGCCGCTGCTCCGGTCTTCTGACTTCGCAGATCCCTCCGCCCCCGGTCCGATGCCCGACCATCGTCTGGATGGTCGATCGTCGAAACGGATGACGGTCGGAGCATTCGACGGCTCCAGAATCCCAATGGTCGTCTCTCCGTCCAGGAGAGACTGCAACCCTTTCCCAAGCCAGAAGAACCAGCGAGGCTGACAGTCAGGGATGCGGTAGCCACTGTCGCTCCTGGCAAGGAGCAGGAACCGATCATGCCCCCGATTCATGAAGGCCGTGTCATGCCGCATTTCGAACTCGATGCCGACTTCCCGGCTGGCCGCTTTCGCAAGGATATCGAGGGCCTCTTGCGGCGTCATCGGGTCTCGCCAGGATGTCAAGGCGGGGTCGGTGCAGAAGACCCGAACAAGTAGCGCACGATCCGGCTCCGATTGGCCTATCGTTTCCCCCAACAGCTTCCAAGCGGGACGCGCATTCTGGGTGAGAGCATACCCGTCAAGGACGGTCAGGGCGGCCGTTCGGTCCAGAAGGCTCGTCAGCAGATTGCGGAACTCGCTGCCCGGACCGCGGACGATGCTGTGGCTGCAGACCTCATCCTCCCAGCGCGTGGGGTTGATATCGACAATCGTCGCTGGTGGGCCGACAGCCGGCGGGAGCCGGGCATAGAGCCCCTTCTCCTTCTTGAGGAGCAACTCAGACAGAGGGCGTGTGCGCTCTGTGCTCAATGCACCGCGCGCCGCCGCAAACCACGACTGCCGGTCGAAAGTCGGATCCAGGAGAAGCACTCCGCGGTACTTCCACCATCGCAGGAATCCCCTGAACCTCGACGTGAGGCAGCAGGGTGATGACCGACCAGGTCCCATGGCACAGTCCGCTGCGAATGCGGGCAGGTCGGATGGCCTGAGGCGAAAGAGCGTGAGGAGGCCGCCTGTATCCTCAGCACCAACCGTCCTGTCGCATCGAGTCATTCCACCTCCATCTCGCGCTCGATGAAGAAGCCCCGTGGCCACGGGTCTGCGAAGAGCCCGTCGGGGCGTAGCCGAATCCGCCTCACCCGACTTTTCCCTTCCTCTTGCTCGATGGAAAGGATCGAGACGTCTTCCCGATTGATTCGTCGGTCGTAGACAAGTCGCTGGATGCGGTAGATCATGTGCTCGCTATGCGTTTCGAGGATCAGCGCCGGGACCCGTCGTTCCGCCTTTTGTGACGCACCGCCATCCAGGAGGCCGGACAAGAGTACCTCCATCAGATCTGCTTGAAGTCCGGGGTGCAGGTGCAGCTCGGGCTGCTCCACGAGCACCATGACCTGCGCCGACCTGTCTCCGCGGCTAATCCTGTCATCGAGCCTCATGTCTGCAAGCGCTCGCGCCGCGAGCACGGGAAACACCTGGCGGATGCCGAATCCCACGTCCGGAAAGCCGACAGCAGGTCCCCCTGCCCGGGATTCCATGACCAGTTCCACCGCCCGACCGGTGGAGCCAGCAAGGTCGCGCACGTCAAGCCGGTACGGCAAGTCCATCCTTCTTGCCAAGTCATTCGTCCGGTCGAGAAGCGGCTTGCTCTGCGCCATCGCTTCGCCAAGGTGTTCGCCCTGCTGACCCAAAGAGAGATGTCGCGTTCGATTGACCATCGCCACCCGCGCACCGGGGTGCCGAAGCGGGCCGGTGTACTGCAGTCCCTCGTTCAGGAATGCCGTCCAGTCGCCCCATATCCGTTGGCCGACGATCTCCAACTGCCCGCGGATGCCACCCGGCTTCTCGTCGGATTCGATGCGACTCCACTCTGCCGTCAAATCCGCCAATCGAGCACCGCCTGCCAGGTGTCCATCGACCAGATGCGCTTCGCAAGCCACCTTGCTTTCCCCGCCGGGTGCTCTGGTCAGGTAGATTCCGGCGGAGATGCCAGCGTCGCGATCGAGGAGCGGCGCGAGGGCCGGCGACGCCGCGAGCAGCGGACGCAGCGAGGGCGGGTCAAACTCGAAGCGGTCGTCCTCCTTGTCCGTCGGCCTGGGCACCAAGATCAGACCGTCATGCCCAACGCCGACTCGGGTCAGGACGCCGTGTTCGCCTTCCTTCGCCTTCTCAGTATCGGATCGTGCCCTCTCCCATGCGAGATCCAGCACCCCCAGCGAGTCGTCCTCAATGCGCAGCCCCACTTCCACGGCCCCGTCCGGCTGGTTGTGGACGACATTCCAGAAGGCGCCCATGGAGATGAGCGGCCCGTCGGTGCGCAGCAGCGTCACGCCGGCATCCGACCAGCTCTGCTTCAGCGCCAGCAGCGCCTGGAACAGCGTGCTCTTCCCGGCCCCGTTCGAGCCGAGCAGCAGCGTGATGGGGCGGATCTCGAAGGTCTGCGGTTCCTCCCCATAGCTCTTGAGGTTTCGAAGCGAGATCCGGCGGATCATCCCGACCCTTTCCCCGCGCCCGGCGGCGCCTGCCGGCGCGTCTCAGCGCTTGACCGCCACGATGCGATAGTTTGGCCCGCCCAGCGGCTCGACGACGCACGTCAGTCTGCCGGTCCTGCGCCGCGTCTTCTCTTCCGGGGTCACGCCGGCAAGCTCGCCCCGCGCGATGACCTGGATTCTTCTTCCCGCGACCAGCACCGCCGCCCGCCACTCGCCTTGGCCCGGCGAGTAGAGAAGCGAGTCGACCACGACCTCGGTGGGAGCCGGCGGCGGAACCGGAACGACGGCAGGCTGGGGCGCGAGCCTCGGCCCGCCGCCTGCGGACGCCAGCCGTGCACCCGACACCGCCGCCACCTCTCGCGGACGCTGTCCCTTCCAGCGCGACACCGAGGGCAGCGCCAAGCCCAGCTTCTTCGCCTCGACGAACTCGTTCGTCCCACCCGTGGGGTGCTCCAGGAAGAGATGGCGGCCCGCTCCCCGCTCGGTGATCGGCTTCGCAAGGGCAAGCAGCTCGCAGAGCTGCGCCGACTTCTCCCACCCGCCGGCAATGCCATTGGCAACCGCCCAATCCGACATGGCCTGCCGGAACTTCTGGACGCATTGCGCCAGGAACCCGGCCTCGGGTGACCGGCCACCATCGTTCAGCCGCAAGGCAGGCTCACCGAAAATTCGCAACCGGACGCGCCCGAAACCGAGGGACCGGGCCATGCCCAGCATGTGTTCCGTACCGGGCGCACCGCCGAAGTCCAATGCCCAGAGCAGAGCCCCCAGTTCCTCCGGCCTCAGATTGTGAAGCCGGATCCGTCCGCGGAACACCGCCCCCGTTTCCAGCGGCGCGAAGAAGGTCTTGACCTTGTCCTTCGCCTTCGCGGGAAGCGGCGGTTTGCGATCTGCCTCCTGCGGCCGGTACCGCTTCCAGCCCCGCAGGCGCGCATCGTCGTCCTGGTACGTCCTGTAGAACGGCTTCCCGTTGAGCGTGCGCGCTCGCGGAGCGCCGGGCTCCGCCTCGGGATCGACGGCTTGCTCCACGTAGTTCGGATAGTAGCTCGCCTTTGGCGCGCCGAGGACGGCCTCCACTTGGGGACCGAAGCGGGCATCTTTCGTCAGACGCGCGAGACCGATGCTGACTCTGCCCTTGAGCGAGACCGTGTCATCTTCCTCGCGCTCCCCCTCCACGGTGCGCCCGAAGATGGCATCGGCCAGGTCTAGCTTCCGGGATTTGCGTTCCGGCTGGCATCGGTCCGCCACCCCGCCGACCGAATGCAGGTAGGCCAGCCGGAACATCATGGCGAGGCCGAACGAACGGATGCCCCCGTCCCCGTCGGGCAGGAAGAAGATCGGCACATCCTCGCCGCGGTCGAACTTCGCCATCCAGAAGCCCCATTCCGTGTTGGGCGCCGCGCGCTGCCGGCCCTGCTGGCCCCGGTCGCTGTGTATGAACTCGAAGTCGCGGAAGAGCTTCTGCGACACGGGCAGCGCCTGCCTCAGCCTTCTGTAGAAGACGAAGTCATGATGCTTGGCCTTGCCGGCGCCCCGCCGAATCTGCTCCGGTCGGTAGCGGAGCGGCTGGCCGGTGAATACCAGCTCGCCGGTCACAGGTCCATTCAGTCCCCGGACGATCGTGTAGTCCCCCGGCCCCTTGCGCAGCTCCCGGCCGATGGGCTGCGAGAGCTCGACCTGGACTGTCCGCGACCCTTCCGCCAGTTGGTCCCAGACACGGTACTTCTCGGGACTCGACTGTTTCTCCCCCGGCTGGAAACCGCTCTGGAGCGTGCGCAGATAGCCGTACTCGATCTTTGCGAACGAGCAAGGCTCGATCCGCGCCACGACCCGCGCGTCGTCCTGCTGCGTCTCGTCCGCATCCGGATCCGCCTGGCGCTCCTTGCGCAGGTAGCCCGCGTTCACCAGAGGAACCGTGGCCTCGCTCTTGCGCTCGGCCTCCCGATCCAGCGCCGCCATGTGCTTCTGATACAGCTCCGGATTGTGCAGATCCCGGATGCCGTACTTGTGGTCGTTGACCGGATCGAATCGGCCGAACGAGGCGATCTGCAGCACGTTGCGGAGCAGGCCGCGCACCTCCGTCCCGGGAAGGGCGCACTTGCCGTCCGGCGACCGGAAGAACTCGCTGACGTTTCGCTCGTCCTCGGGATGCGATCCGCCCCGCACGAAGAGAGGCCCGAGGGCCTCGACCTCGTATTCCAGCGTGCCGCAGACGCCTGGCTGGAACGGCCAGTCGTGGGAAATGCGGTCGCCCCATTCGGGGAAGTAGACCGACGATGACACCGGCACGAAGCCGTACGGGGCGGTGATCTCCATTGCCTACTCCTCCCGCGCCTTCCAGCCGAGGAACCTTGCGAGCCCGGGCATCAGCGGCCGGACCGGCTCGTCCGCGTCGTCGTTCGAGCGCTGCCACCAGATCCGATAGCCCATGAGGGGAGCCTGATCGGTGGGGCGCACCGACGAGATCAGCCAGATGTCGTGGGCGCGGTCGGCATGGGCTGCATTCGGGGACAGATCCTCTTCGATTCGCGTCCAGAGCCAACCATCGCCCCACCGGCGGAGCTGGACGGAGGCCGTGTCGCTCAACACGAACTCCGCGGCCAGCGGAAGCCCGCGAGGACCGGAAGCAGGCCCGCTCCCGTCGTCCGCAGACCACCACTCCCAGCCGCTGGCGAAACACACCCAGCCGGGCTTCCCTCGCAAAGGCGCCAGGAGGTCGTTGACTTCGGCAGCGGAGCCGATCTCGCGGCTGTTTGCACGCACCGTGCCTCGAATCTGGTCGCTCATGCCGGTAGCTCCCCGTCCAGCCAGCGGACTGTGCCGGCGAAGAAGCCGTGACCCCTTCCCGATCCCGCACCGAGCGCGAGGCGGCCTTCGACGAGGTCCGCCAGCGTCTCGTCCAGGAGGCTGCGCGCCTCGGGGCTCAGGTTCCCGTAGTCCACGTCCAGGTCGATCACGAGCGAGCCCCGGGACCCGAACCGCGGCGCCTCGGAGAAGAGCTTTCCGTCCACCGGCCCGGAAGTGAACCGATCCAGCGACACGTGGTCGAGCCAGCCGGCAGACGACGCGTCCGGATCCACGTACAGGTCCGACAGGAGCACCCGTCCGGGGCGGGCGGATTCCGCCCGTCCATCCTTCTTCTTGCGCATCTCGCCGAAAAGCTCCCGCACCAGCGCGGGCCATTCCTCGCGCTCCCGGCCCGAGGGCATCGACTCCGCGAACTTCGGCAGGGGACCGCGCCGCCTCTCGTGGAAGGCCGCCCGGTGCCGCAACGCGCCCTTCACCGACGTGGCTGGCAGGAGGATCTCGCGCTTCCCCAGCGAGGCCCTGTTGTCTCGCCATACGATTCGAGTCTCGCGGACGCCGGCCATGTCGGGGGCTCTGCCGTCCTGCCTCTGCTCATCGGCCGCATCGCCACCACCGAACATCCAGTAGTCCTCGGGCGTCAGTTCGATCTTCGCGCCCGCATGGCCGCGCAGACCAGCCGTCTTCGGGATCGCGAGCGCCACCAGTGCCGGACAAGGTTCGTGCAGATCGACGGGCAGGCTCAGCCACTCCTCCAGCTCCGGCCCGCGGTCCAGGTGGAACGTCTTCGCACTTGCGCGCACGATGACGAAGCGGCCGAATCCGCGCCGGGACTTGCCTCCCAGGCGGATGCTCGGGGACGCCAGCAGGTGCGTCAGGCGTTCGATCCAGCCCTCGCGCGCGTCGCGGATGCGCAGCTCGAACGTGAAACGAGCGCCCGCAGGGACCAACGTCTCGTCGAACTTGCCGGCTGCGTCGACCGTGCCGCGCGAGCTCAGCCGCACATGGTCGCGCGTCACTCCTGCTGCAAGATACGAAAGGATCCTTCCCTTCGGCTTCTTCTCGATGCCCGCATCCCGGAAAGCAACGGGCACGTCGTCCTCGTCGTGGACGAGTCCCCAACTCGTCTGGACCCGGGATGCGGCACCCTCGTCGCCCTTCTGCCACCCGAAGAGGCTGTCCTCCCGCCACTCCGGGTCGGCCGGGTCCGGTCGTTCCGCCGCGACGGCATGGCGCAGGATGCCGGCAATCGTGGTGCCCGGCAGGGCGGGAAGTCCGTTGGCGTCGGTCACGCACACGCTGTCGCGCACGTCGTCGCCGCCGCCCGTGCCGATGGTCAGGGGCGTGGTCGTTTCGAGGGTGACCCGGGCGACCGCGAACAGGTTCCGGCAGGAAACCGTCATCGCCGGACCTCCTTGCGCTTCTCGCGCACAACGAAGGACGCGAGCAACTCGAGGGTTTCCGCCGGGTGCTGCAGTTGCCCGATGCAGGAGACGAGGTGCTTCCCCAGAGTGGTCTCCGCCATGCCTTTCCCTGCGTCGCCCTCGCTCTGGACCATGATCCGCTTGCCCCAGCGGCGCTCGCCATGCCGAACGGCCCGCTTCAGCTTGTCCTGGCTGTCGGCAGGCTCGACCACATGGGCTGTCAGCTCTGCCAGAAGTCCCTTTCCATCGGTGCCGCGGAATCGCCTGGCGAGGACACGCAGTTCGCCCCACTGGGAGGGAGGCAACTTGCCCCCGAACTGCCGCACCAGCGCCATCGCCTGCGTCCAGGCCGTCTCCGACGCACGGCGAGCCCGATTCTGGCGCTCCACCCAGATCAACAACTCGTCGCCTTCGGGACCGCGGCACGGCGGAGCATCGGTGACCGGAAGAGGCAACGAGGTCGCGCGCACCCGGGCGTCCGCCAGCAGCGCCGGCTCGAACAGCACCTGTCCCAATCCGTCGCAGCGGTACTCCCCGATGCCGCGCGCCACCGCCTGCCCCACCTCCCCGGCACCCGGCTTGCGCCCGTCGGAGGCAGTGAAGACGATGACGCTTCCCGCGGCAATCACCTGGCGTTCGAGGTCCGGCCGCCGGCGCCACGCATTGAAGGGCGAGTATCTTCGAAAGCGAAGGAAGGACCTGGCCGCGTCCCACTTCCACGGCCCCTCGAGCCCGAAGTCCTCCTTGCGAGGCTCCAGCGAAGGCTGGCCGGTCTTCGAGTCGCGAAGGGCAAGGTCGGACACGCAGAGGAACAGAGCCATGCCGGCGTGCGGCTGTGCGCAGGCCATGGCACCCGCAGGCGGCTCGGGAATCACTTCCGTGCGCGCACTCCCGAATTCCGCCCCGCGGGAGCGGCCGATGGTCACCACGCCCCGGTCGAGGACCTCCCGCACCGCGACCAGGTCTGCCGCCTGGTCGGCGTCGATGCGTGCCAGGAGGGCGAGGCCCGCGGGCAGCGCGGAAACCTGGTAGAGGGCCTGGTCCCTGGCACGTCCACCCTCCGTCATCGCCGTACGGAGGCTTGCCCGCCTCGCCGTTTCGTGCACGAAGAGCGCCCCGTCGAGGAAGCCCTCGCGGCACTGCGAGTACTGGGTTCCTTCCCGCAGGGCGACACGGGAGTGATTCTCCACATTCGGGGAAAGCTTCTTGGGCTCCTTGTCGGGCTCCTTCCACTTCTCCCGCTTTCCGTGGTGGAGCGCGAGCGGCATGGGGATGGTCGGCGCTCCGTCGAATCCCTGGGGAAGTGCCGGACCGAAGCGGACTGCGCCCGAGTGGAAGACCCGGAAAGCCGTCTCCGCATCCATGCCCCCGTACTTGCGCCGGGCCACCGCCCCCAGAAGAGCCGCACCGGGCAGATATCCGAGCGATCGATGACCTCCGGTGGTGGCACTGCTCTCGGTGATGGCGGCATCCGTCAGAAGGGTCGCCCGGATCCAGAGGGACGTCATGAGAGCACCTCCGAAACGCTGACGGCCACGCGCCCGAGGCCCCGGTGCCGGTGGGAACCCAGCCCGCGGATGAACCGCGCCCCCGTGCGGAGCAGGGCTGGCCATTCCTGGCCTTCCGGCCCTGTCACGAGGCTCGTCAGCTTCATCGGGACCGCGACCTCGATGGCTCGAAGCGTCTTGTCCTCGGCGATTCCATGCTCATCCACCTTGGTGCTCGCGAGCGGCCGGAAGAGGTGCTCCACCTTCGCCCGGTTGTCGGGAGCCGATGCCCATCGCTCCCATGCCTCGGTCCTCTGTGGGGTCTCTCCCAGCACCGCCGATTCGACGCGCAGGCACCCGGGCTCGGTGACGAAGCGGAAGTCCTCCCGCGGCTCGTCGGTCCCCCGGAGCGGCTCCTTCGGACCGAAGCACCAATGGACGGGCCCCTTTGCCGCCCACGACGGTGCCGGCAGGACGCCGAACCTCTCCGCCTGCTCCAGCCCGTCGCGCAGCAGTCCGCGCACCGTCCGTCCGGGCAGCATGGGAAGGCCGGCGGCGCTGCGAAACACCACGGCGTCAAGTTCCGGTCCGGCGCCCCGGCCCGTTCCCGCATGCCAGTAGCTCCGGATGTCGAAGTGAACCGCGATGGCTCGCATCAGTCCCTCCAGAGCTCCGGCCGACCGTTCGACACGCCGTTCCAGAGCGCAGCGTCCAGCAGCGGCGTCGTCCCGAGGCGATGGGAAGCCCCGGCCGTCCGGAACCCGCAGCCCTTGTCTTCGACGCCGACCGCCGAGAGTGCAGCGGCGAAAGCGGGCGCCAGCGGTTCGCCACGGCCGGCATCGGTGCGCTGCAGGATGTCGAGGAGGCGCTTCCAGTGAACGTCGGCACGGGACCGATCGAGCCGGACCAGGCGCAGCCACTCGCGCAATGATCCGCGCGGCATCCGCGCCGCAACGACGGCAAGCGCCTGCAGCATCGGCAGCTCGTCCATGCTCCAGGGGCCGCCCAGCAAGGCGCCTTCGATGTCGTCGGCACGCCCGGAACCCGTCTGCTCTCCCGCGGGCGCCGCGACGGACAGCTCGTCCCGCAGCACCGCGTCGAGCGATTCGAACGCGGGTGTCACGATGCGGTGGAATGCGAGACCGGAAACCGGCGCAGCTCCCGGCGCGGCCGCAGGTCCGCCATCCGCCGACGGCAGGGTCCGCTTGGCACGGGCACACAGTTCCTCGGCGAGACGATAGGCAAGATGGAAGGGAAATCCGGGCTTCACCAGCGCGATTCCCGCGCAAGCCGTCAGGCTGCCGTCGAGGGGCTTCTCGAGCCGCTCGGTTTCCCTCCGGAAGGCCCGCAGGAACCGGTCTGCAAAGGGAATGGCGTCGCGCGCCCGGACGATGATCGTGAAGTCGTCGCCGCCCAGCACAAGCGGGCGCACAGGCACCTGTCGGCTGGCGGTCTCCTCCTTCTCCTCGTCGAAGGCGGAAACGAGCCGGCGCGTCGCATCGGCCGCCGCCGCCTGCGTCGCCTCCGAGAGCGCGTCGGAGAACGCCTGCTGCCCCCTGTCGTCCCGCTTCGAGATCCGGTCGATGATCCGCTGGCCCACGCCGTTGCCGTCGGCGTGGACGACCGCCAGGTAGCCCTCGCCGAACTCGTCGAAGTCGGTGACGACTTCACGGTTGCCGAGCCCGAGCCGTCTCGCCAGCAGATCCTCGCCGCCATGGGCCCTTCGCTCCTTGGCCCGGCTCGCCTCGTCCTGGAGCTCCTTGCCCTTCTCCCGACTTCTTCCAACGGCGGGTCTTCCGGTCTGCGGCGCCCGCAGGACAAGAGGTCCCGCTTCAGGAAGGTCGATCGACGGACGGTTTCGAGCCGCGGCGAGCCTGGCCACCAGCTCGCGCCATGAGGCCACCCGATCCGCCGACAGCGGCACCCATGCCTGGACGATCTGCAGGCCGGGCACATGGCCGTCGACCCACATCGGCCACTCCGCGGCAAAGCGACGGAGCGACTCGTCGTCGGGGAATTCGGCGGTGGCACCTCCCGCCGCGGCCATGCGGATGCAGCTTCCCGCCCGACGGCGAGCCTCGCGCGCCAGATCTTCCACCAGTGCGCTCGCACCGACCATCTCGCGGAGTCTGCGTGTCGCGAGAACGTACGACTGGATGCTCTTCGCCTCAAACCGGTAGAGCCAGCTCATCGCGTGCACCCCTTCCCCGGCAAGCTCAGCGTTCCAAGTGGAAGCCGGCTCCGCAGACATGCCGCTGGCTGCATCAGAGCCGGCCGAACGCGGGCTGCTCCCTGACGATCGTGGCGCTGGTCTTGCGCGGCACCTTCCCCGCCATGACGCCGCTCCCCCAGGGGCTCTGAC
>Ga0172368_10001548_pt1 | contig 31294 bp, 45 predicted proteins | sample Lak11m_FD_114540 | JGI IMG/M metagenome (GOLD analysis project Ga0172368, IMG submission 114540) | Freshwater microbial communities from Kabuno Bay, South-Kivu, Congo - kab_022012_11m | ecosystem: Environmental > Aquatic > Freshwater > Lake | place: Democratic Republic of the Congo: South-Kivu...
AACGCAGGATCTCTAGAAGTATCAAAAACTATATAAAAACCAAGACTTGAGTAAACATTAACTTCATTAAAACTTTCATTGATTTCTATTTTGGTAATCTTTGCTCCTTTAACAGAAGAAAAGTTTTGATTTAAATATTTAATAAAATTAATAAACTCTGGCGTCACCATACTCTTCCCTATTTCGACTGGCAAGTTTTTTTTATCCTCAATGATTTGAACATTTTCCTTGGGTTTTGTATAAACCCCAACTGCCTTCCCTTTTTCATCTATATAATAATATTTACCGCCAGACAACCAATTAAGTTCTATTAAATACTCGTCCAAGGAAACATCTACTCTATCCGGATAGTGTTTATTTATTTTAATTTTTTTTAAGGCATATTTTTTCTTCAGCTCTCTGCTAACAGAGTCCCCATCAAAAAACAATATATTATTTTTGAATACCCCGGAGTTTAACTTTTCTCTAACAATTTCTTTTACTTCATCCGGGTTAATATCCTTTGTTCCGCTGATAGTAGTATCTTTAACATTAAAAGCGCCTGAAAAAAACACCAAATAAGCGATACCAATGACGGTAATAGCTATGAGGACATAATATAGTTTCGACAGGTTAAACTTTTCCTCTGAGTCTACTTCGGTGCGTTTATAAACAAGGTTATTGTTCTGTCTGTTTCGAATCCTGTCAGATCTTCTTAGTCTTTGTCTTCTTGGCATTTTTCTGCTCTTCTCTCATTACTTCTTTAAAAAATGAAATTAGATTATCTGCAATAACATCGGCTGCATCATCTTTATAAAATTCTCTTATCTTCTCACTCATAAAATCCGCTTCTTCCGGATCATTTAAAATCTTATCAACCTGACTAAAAAGTTTCCCCGGAGAAAGGTGGCTCTCTAGCATCAAGCAGACTGCGCCACTTCTTGAGTAAACTTTCGCGTTGGCAAACTGATGGCCATCCGCAGAGGATTCAAGAGGTATTACAATAGTCGGTTTACCAAGAGCTGAAAGTTCTGTTAAAACATTATTGCCTGCCCTTGAAACAACTACATCAGCAATCTGGTATGCATCTCTTAGTTCGCTCGTAAGAAAACTTACCAGTTTATATCTCTCTTTGCGCTCTATTTTTTGAGATTTATATTCTAACCAATCATAATCCAAATCTCCACAAATATGTATAACTTGATATTTTTCCAAATAACTTTTGATGTTTTCCGCTACAAGCTCATTGATTGCACGCGCGCCTTGGCTCCCTCCCATTACAAGTATTGTCTTTAATCCTTTCTTCAGTCCAAATGTTTCATATGCTCTATGCTTGTCTCCCTCTAAAATATCTTTTCTAATAGGGGTACCTGAGTATATCAGCTTTTCTTGATCAAAGTCAGGGAAGTTTTTTTCCGGATATGAAACAAATATTTTCTGCGCTTTTTTTAGAAGTGGCCTATTTGCTAGACCGGGAATAACATCAGACTCATGAATAAAGTACGGATACCTTTTAAACCGGCATGCGATCCCCATAGGAAGACTGACAGATCCACCCTTAAAAAAGACTATATCCGGATCTTCTTCGCTTAGAATTTTAAATGAATCGAATATCCCCGATATAAATCTGAAAAAATCCCGCGTATTTTTAAATATCGTGGTTATATCAATAATATTTAAAATCTTGCTTTTATGATATCTCCTAAATTTCCCGCTAGAGATAGTGCGCGTTTTGATATCAGCCTGAGGAATTAACTTTTCTTCTATACCACCCCTGGAACTGATAAAGACTATTTCTACACCTTGATATTTTTCTTGAAGCGCCCTAATGACCGCTAAAAGCGGCGCTACGTGGCCGCCTGACCCGCCGCCCACTACGACTACTTTCATCGTTTATCCTTTCTTTAGAGTTTCTTGAAATATTTAGCAGAATTCCACAAGATGCTATCGCCATAACCACAGAAGTACCGCCAAAACTAATAAATGGAAGGGTTACACCGGTAAGGGGTACGATTGATAATGTTGCGCAAATGTTTAAAACTGCCTGAAAAACTATCCAACTTGTTATTCCAACTGCCAAAAGCCTTGTATACATATCACCTGCCCCTCTCGCTACTTTAAATCCGAAATATCCAAACAGCGCAAACAAGAAAAAAATTAACCCCGCACCTATCATACCTCTTTCTTCTGCAATGATAGCAAAAATTGAATCCGTCGATGCTTCTGGCAAATACCTATATTTTTGAAGTGATTGTCCAAAACCTCTCCCGATTATCCCTCCAGATCCTATTGCAATAAGAGCTTGTTTTGTCTGATAGCCCGCTGGCTTATCGGCATATTGTTCGGGATTTAAAAAAACCAAAAACCTCTGCATCCTGTATGGCGAAACTTTTATTAAAAGCAAGATGCCAGCAATACCTCCTGCTCCCATAAAAGCAAGGTGGCTGATTTTTGCGCCAGAAACGAAATACATAGCTACAGATATGACTACCAAAACAAGCAATGTACCCATATCGGGTTGTAACATTATCAGTAGTCCCATAAAACCAACCAAAACTAAAAAAGGTATTAGCCCGCTATAAGTGTCTTGAACATCAGCGCCTTTTTTCTCAAAAAGAGTCGCAAGATATACTATTATTGAAAATTTTAAAAACTCAGAGGGCTGTATTTGTAACGGACCGATATCTATCCACCTTTTTGCTCCTCCATGTTCTACTCCAAGCCCTGGTATAAAAACAGCAATAAGAGTGCAAACACTTACGACCAGCATTGGGAAAGCTATCTTTTTCCAATGTTGCACATCAACTTTATAAAATACCCCCATAAACAAAAATCCTATAATAATACCGACTACTTGTTTTAAAAACATATATCGCGAGTCTCCATACTCGTGGAAACTGATTACGCTCGATGCCGAGCTCAGAAAAATAACCCCAAAAACTACTAGCAAGATTATTACTAGAAAAAGACCAAAGTCAGGCGGACTTTTCCTTAGTCGTGATACTCCTCGCATTTTCTAGCTACCTCCCGAAACAAATCGTAAAACAACCCCAAGAACAGCCATCATGGCACCTATTACCCAAAACCTCATTGTCACTTTCGTTTCCGGCCACCCCTTTGCCTCAAAATGATGGTGAATAGGGGCAACTATAAATATTTTTCTTTTCTTTAGAACCTTCCAAGCAATAATCTGGATTAGTGATGACCCAGCTTCCACAACAAATATTAACCCTATTACAGGCAGAACAAGTGCAGAGTTCGTCAGCATTGCTATGACCCCAAGTGTTGCGCCCAAGGCAATTGCCCCAGTATCACCCATGAAGAACCTCGCCGGGTAGATATTAAACCAAGTATATGCAAGTATTGCCCCAACTAGAGTTCCACACAAAGCAGCTATTCCATAGTTACCCTGGAAAAAAGCAATTACCAGAAACGCAAAGAAAGACGTTGCAAGCAGGCCACCTGATAGACCATCAAGTCCATCAGTAATATTCACTGCATTAGCCGTCGAAATAAATACAAGTATAAAAAATGGTATATAGAGCCATCCAATCGTTAAATCACTGTTGAACGGAATGTTAATAACATCGTGTCCTAGTTTGTCATAAAACCAAAAAGCACCCAAAAGAGCAATGACTATCAGCCATGCCATCTTGACTTTCGACTTGATACCGGCCACACCACCCATCGATCTCACATTAACTACATCATCAACAACTCCCAGGATTCCTACTGAGACGATCGTAAAAAGAGGAAGCCAAGTCTGCGCCCTGTCCAGATTAAAAATTAACGTTAATATCAAAACTGTACCCCATATAAGTATTCCTGCCATTGTAGGAATATTCCTTTTATGTTTTTCCCCATGCAGTTTTTGATAAATTTTAGCTTTTTCGCCGTCTACTGTTTCGGTTCGCATCTTTTTCCACCATTCATATTTATATGCGAAGTGAGTATAAACCGGCGTCAAGAGCATTGCCAAAACAAACCCTCCTGCAGAAAGTAGCCCTATTCTCAAAATTTGTGATGTTATTTCAGGATTTGTGATGTCCATAATTTTAATTTATTAGTAATGGAGTTAAGAAAAGTTTTAACTTCCTTCTTTTTATTTCATCTACTAATCTAACGATTCTCACTTATCTCCTTTCCCATTCTTTTCCCTGGCGACAGAGAAGTTTAGGAGCATTTTCGGGACTTATCATAACCATTTTTACTGATCTTTCAAGCCGAATTTTATTTTGCGAACCTTTTATTAAAACTATATCTCCTTTTTTAATATTCTGCATCAGAAAGTTACCTGCTTGCACAGAATCTCTGAAGCTATAAATATTTTCGCGAGAGAAACCGTCTCGTGAGGCAGATGAGGCAATATACTTTTGAGCTGCTTCGCCTACCGTTACTAGAATATCACATTTTCCAGATAAATATTCACCAATTTTTTCATGTTCACTCTTTTCATGTTCACCTAGTTCATTCATACTGCCAAGCACTGCTATTTTTCTTTCTTTAAATCTGCCTAGAACATCAATGGCATTTTTCATTGAAACAGGATTCGCATTATATGAATCGTCAATAATTGTAGAGTTCTTTATACCCTGGATGATATTTAATCTGCCCTTCGCAGGAAGGAATTTTTGTAGTCCTCGAGTAATGTTTTCTATAGGAATATTCTGCGAGATACCGACAGTAATAGACGCAGAAAAAATGTACAATACGTGCTCTCCCAGAGCAGTTGAGTCTATTTCAATATTTTTACCCCGAACCTTAAAATAGTTTTTGGAGCCCCGAGTGGTCAAGTCCTGTCGAATAACTTTAATTTCTGAAGACTTTTTGCCAAATGTAATCTTCTCTACCCCTTCCGGAACTTTCATGGCAGATGTGTACTCATTATCTGCATTTAAAATAGCAAACCCATTTTTTGTAAGTGCAGAAAGTATCTTTTCTTTCTCCTTAGCAATCTCTGCAACATTCTTAAAATCAACCAAATGAACTCCTGAAACATTCGTTACAACCGATATATCAGGTTTTGCAATGTCAGTTAAATATCCAATATCACCCGGTTTATCTGCCCCCATTTCAAGTACACAGTAGTCATATTTTCTTTTTTTGAGAGCGATAATAGGTGAACAAATCATCAAAACCAGCCAACCAGCTTTATTTTTTGGTACGGTTTTTTGAATTAGGGTCAGCGGTAGTCCTATCTCGGTATTATATCCTTCACCTTCAGACGATAAAACTGAGTATTTTTCATCTAATACTAAGATAATGGCCTTTTTCGTAGAGGTTTTCCCAACACTGCCCGTTACCGCAACTATCTTATATTTATTTCTCCAAATCGCTAACTTAGCTGAAAACTTTAGTACTTTTTGCGCTAACTTTTTTAACATTTTATCTTTTTTTAATTCCCTATTTATCTATTTACCACCAAAGTTTAATCCGCCTTTGGCGGAAACTAATATCCTAACTATTGTTTTTCCGTTGGCGGAACTTGATAGTAGTTTAGTAGTTTTTGTAATATTTCTCCGACTATTGGAGCTGCTGTCGACTCTGCCCAGTTGACTCCCTTTGGCTCATCAACTTTAGCTAGCACCACAAACCTGGGATTATCGGCTGGCGCAAAACCAATGAAAGAACCTATATTTTTTCCTTCTGCATAACCGCCCCGAGGGTCCGGCACTTGAGCAGTACCAGTCTTACCTGCAACTTTATACCCCTTTACTCCTGCCTGCTGACCATGACCCCTTTGAACAACACCTACCATCATACCCGTCAACTTTGTTGCCGCTTCAGATGAAACCACTTGACTGCCTTCTACACTAGTATACTCGTCAACTTTTTGACCATCTCTTATTTTATAGTCTATGAAGTGAGGTTTGACAAGTTTACCGCCATTTGCAACTGCAGAAAAAGACATAAGCATCTGGAGCGGTGTAGTAGAAATACTTTGACCAAAGCTCATCGTAGCATATGTATGATCATTAACTTCAGACGGTTTATAAACCTTGCCTGCGCCTTCTGTACCGTCAGGGGCCTCTATACCAGTAATGATACCTAGCCCAAATTTCATAAGATAATCATAGAAAATATCTTTTCCCAAAAGTTTTTGGACATGAGTAGTACCTGTATTTAAAGATTGTTCCAAAACTTGGGCCATAGTCACTTCTCCGTGAGTTTTCAGGTCTGAGTTCCTTATAGTATAACCGTCTAGTGTGACAGCACCGGTATCTGTAAACTTTGTATCGGGTTCAATTTTTCTTGCATCAAGCCCGGCTGCCATGGTAAGCACTTTAAAAATAGATCCTGGCTCATACACATCACTAATTGCGGAGTTTTTGAATAGACTATAATCTTTAATATCACTGAAGTTGTTTGGATCATACGTAGGAGAGTTTGCCATAGCAAGTATCGCCCCAGTTTTAGGGTCTAAAACTATAACCGTTCCCTTTTTTGCATGATGTTTTTCAACTGCACTTTTTAGGACAAACTCTGCTTGAGCTTGGATATCTCTGTTGATAGTCAGCACTATATCCTCACCATCTTTTGCTTCGACTGAAACGTCTCTACCTGTAAGAATTTTGTTTCCTAGTGAATCCGACTCTGCCTTATATATGCCAGGCACACCTTTTAGTTCTTCATTAAAATATTGCTCTAGCCCACCAGCTCCATTACCATCACCATCAACATATCCAAGCACTTGACTTGCCAGTTCCTTTTCCGGATAGGTTCTCCAGTGTTCCGGTTCTAGTCCTATGGCTTTGTCTTCTATGTTTTTAATTTTTTCAACTTCCCCGTCAGTCAGTTTCCTTTTTATTGGGATATAGCGCTTTGACTCAGATTTGTTAAATTTATCTAAAATTTCATTCTTGTTTATATTTAGCACACTAGCCAGATTTTCAGCTGTTTTGTCTTGATTATCACTATTTGCAAGGTCCACATAAGCTTTATACAGTTTAATATTCGCAGCCAATGGGTACAAACCTCCACCCATATCTTTAACATAAATATTGCCCCTTTTGGGTTTAACTTCATTTTCAGACCAATGCTGATTTTTAGCAGCTTTCGCATAGCTATCATGCTCTAGAATTGTGAGCTGAACAAGCCTCAAAAAAACAAAAATTCCCGCTAATATAACAATAATGAATAAATATTTTATTCTCCTTTTCTGCAATTGAATATTATGATAGTTATTCATGCGTCCTTGTCTCTTTTATTTCAATTTGATTTTCTCATTTTTGTTGTATAACTATTATCTAATACTAAGCATACAGGCACAACCCTTTATATTAGAACTTAGCGCCTGTAGAACCAATGGTAAATTAGTATATTATTGAAGTGATAGGACTTACCGATTGACAGCAACTCCCGTAGAAGAGTTCACGTAGTTAACTTTTTTCGTTGGTACCATGTCTGTCTTTGAAACATCTTTCTGAATATCCTGTATTGATTGGAGCCGGGCTGCTTCAACTTCGAGCCGCTGTTTTTCATCGACAAGCTCCTGTTTTCTTTTCTCAAGCTTTGAAATATCGTCGCCTTTCATAGTCATTTGGTTAGTCTGAGATAAAAGAAAGATACAAAGCGGTAAAATAACGAATATAGCCATAAAACTAATGGTCATTTTTCCAAGTTTGAATGGGTTTCTATGTTTTTTGTTGAATACCTTCTTTTTCTTTCTATTTCTCATTTTTTTCTACCTTCCGCTTTATTTTTCTTAAATCACCCTCTCATCCTTCTCGGATGAACCGCGTTCGACGCGGCCTTACGTTGCTTGCTTGTTCCTAACTACCTATTTTTCTATGTACCTAATTTCCTAACTTCTCTATTACTCTAAGTTTTGCGCTCCTTGCCCTCGGATTATTTGTAATTTCTCGTTCGTTAGCCAAAACCGGCTTTTTTGTGATAATTTTCAGTCTTTTTTCGTGTTCGCACTTACATACCGGATATTCGCTTGGGCAAATGCAGCCTTTCGCTTCTTTTTGGAAGAAATCTTTGACTATCCTATCTTCGAGCGAGTGAAATGATATGACTGCCAGTCTGCCTTGTGGTGCCAGTAAATCGAGTGCTTGAGGCAGGAATTTTTGTAAACTCCCAAGCTCGTCATTTACCTCGATCCTCAGTGCCTGAAACACCCTTGTCGCCGGATGGATTTTCGCACTTTTTAAGCCATATTTACCGTAAATACCCTCTATCAGGCTCGCGAGCTCCAAAGTCGTCTTAAATGGCTTCTTAGCACGTTTAGCGACGATTTCCCGTGAGATTGTCTTTGATAATCTCTCTTCTCCATACTTAGAGAAAATATCCGTTAAATCAGTTTCACTGTAGGTATTTACCACCTTTTCTGCGGTTAAATCTCGGGTCTTGTCCATTCTCATATCCAACGGGCCGTTTCCTTTGAATGAAAATCCTCTTTCCGTCTTATCTAGCTGGACAGAAGAAACTCCTATGTCGGCTAGGATACCATTAGCATTTTGGACTCCACTCTCCCCCGCTACCAGTTCAATTTCGCTAAAGTTTGCTTTTTTAAGTAGCAGGTTCGGGTGTTTTGGCATTAAGTTGGCCCCCAGCCAATCCAGTGCCTCACTATCCTGATCGATCCCAAGCATTTTCCCGCTTGGTGAGATTTTCTCCAAAAGAGCTTCGGCATGTCCGCCAAAACCGATGGTCGCGTCTATAAAGACTTGTCCACGCTCCGGTTTCAAATACTGAATAATTTCTTGTAAAAGTACGCTTTTGTGTTTTACTTCTTTAGACATGCATTTCTGTTTAGTTAATTCTTATGGAAAATTCGTAATTGGTAACTTTTTTTCCATAAGTATCCGACTGTAAGTAAACTTAGTAGAACTTTTTAAGTTCTCGCTTTTATTTTTGTTTTTTGAGCTTAGAGCTCTTAGAACTTTAAAGCAGGATTTTAATTGGGCTTAAATTTTTGAGAACAACCCGGCAGTGGCCGGATTAAATTTAAGAGATGGATGTTGTTTTTTTGTTGAACCAAACGGTTCATAGGTACCTACTTACTAGTCGGATATCTATGGGAAAGTCTGTGATATTTATTTGTTAAGGTTCAGCTCAATGTTCTTTGATTTTTTGTAACTTCTCTCGCCTCTGAATTTCTAATTTACAATTTTTAATTTCTAATGAATGATTAATTTTTTAATTGAGATTTAAGGCTTGATTAGAAATTAGTAATTATTAATTAGTCATTTATCAACTAGCTGCATTTCCTCCATAATCTCCCAGCTCCTCGGCGATCTTTTCCGCCTCACCTTCCGTTCGTTTTTGATACTCTTCCCATTCTTTCGTATCCCAAACTTCAATTCTTGAATAAACGCCTACAACTACCGCATTTGCCTTCAAGTGTGCAAAGTCGCGCAGATTCTGCGGTATGTTTATTCTCCCTTGTCTGTCAAGCTTGCAGTCGTTTGCGCCTGATAATGTCATTCTTGAGAATGCTCGGGCGTTACCTTGCGTATATGGCATTTTGGCGATATCAGATGCTATTTTTTCCCATTCATCTTTCGTGTAGATTACAAGTGCATTCTCTAGACCTTTAGTAATAACTACGCCGTCCGAAAGCTTACCTCGAAACTTGGCCGGTAAGGCCAATCTTCCTTTTTCATCTATTGAATGTTTGTATTCTCCGATAAACATCTCAGGTCCCCACTTTTCACCACTTTCACCCATTTTACCCCACTCATTACCACTTTGTAAAGACTTTTATTGCTAATGCCCCACATTAGAAATTAATTTGTAACAAATAAGTCATTGAAATGCCGAAATGGTGAAATTTCGTGCTCAATTTGGCGTCATTCTGGCTTGTCCAGAATCATAAGTAAAGAAATTCGCGGCCCATAACTTGCGACTTTGTCCACACATCAAAAAAGGACGGATGAATTTTCCGTTCTTTTTTGTATACTAGTTTTCCACAGGTATTTTGTGGTGTAATTTCCTTTTGTCAGTGCCACCCTACCCTTGTAATGCCCACGAAAGCGGAAGTTTTTCTAGAATTTATGCTTTTCCTTGAAAATAATTGCAGTGTCCTTGAGGCGAGATCTCTCCGTATTCTTCAAGTGCTTTTTCAAATGTCATATCTTCTGGCACACATGCTGTCTTTTCATCCTTTTCTTGAAAGTTTTGACAATTTTTACATTGTGTCGCTTCTTCCTGCCAGTTGTCTTGAAAATTTACATCGTCTGGGTGATTGTTATCTTCACTCATACTAACTCCTTTCCTTAATCTTTAGTTAATTTATTTACAAAGTCATCTAATACTTCTGTTTTGATTAGATTAATACCTTTGCCATCGTCTCTTTTAACAACCAAGAGTTTAGTGCCCGGTTCAATCTCAAGTTCTTTACGAACTTCAACGGGAATAGCAATCTGGCCCTTGTCAGTAACGGTTATTAAGCCATGTACTTTCTGCTTTCTTTTACAAATACCTTTTTGCCCTTGCATGATAATTCCTCAAATGTAAGATTAGTAAGAATATTCTTATTCTAAATCTATATTTGATTGATGTCAAGAGTTTTTTCCTTAATAGATTTTTCTTAATAGAGATCCTTCATTTCGCTTAGAATGACGACATACACAATACAAAATACTCAATAATGAGACTGTTGAAAAAGTGTCTAGAAATGTCATTCTGGCGACGATGAGGAGTCCAGAATCTAACGTTTCAAGCGTAAAGACGGATTCTGGACAGGCCAGAATGACACCTCAAAAATGATTTTCAACACTCTCTCAATAATGGATACTAGATTGCAATTTTAATCCCCGGTCCCATTGTAGTTGCCAGAGAAATTGATCGAATATATGTTCCTTTTACGCCAGATGGTTTTGCATGCTTCAGCGCATCTACAAACGTAGTGTAGTTCTCTTCCAGTTTATTTGCGTCAAATGAAGCTTTACCTATAACCTGATGAACTATGGAGCTCTTATCGACTTTGAACTCTACTCTGCCGGCTTTTAGCTCTTTCACGGCTTTACCAACTTCAGGTGTTACGGTTCCGGCCTTTGGGTTTGGCATGAGCCCCTTTGTACCCAAAACTTTACCAAGTTTACCGATTTTTGCCATCATATCAGGGCTTGCAACTAAAACATCAAAGTCAAGTTTGCCTTTTTCAATGTCAGTAATTAGCTTCTCGCCAACCAGATCAGCACCGGCGTCATGAGCCTCTTTCTCCTTGTCGGGAGCGCATATGACAGCCACTCTCTGAGTTTTTCCTGTCCCGTGAGGTAATGCAACCGTTCCGCGAACCTGCTGGTCCTGAGCAGCCGGATTCACGCCAAGGCGTATATGAATTTCAACAGATGAGTCAAATTTCGTAGTCGAAGTCTTTTGGGCAAGTTCAACCGCCTCTTCAACTGTGTAATATTTTTCTCTCTCAACTAGCGCAGCTACTTCTCTATATTTTTTAGAGTGTTTTCTTTCCTCTTTTGAAAGTTTAACTTTTTCTTTTTTAGCTTTCTTTGCTGTGGTCTTTGTTTCAGCCTTAGTAGTCTTTTTTACTGCTTCTTTTTTGCTTGCCCCGTCATCGGCGCGGGTTTTTTTCGTTTCTTTCTTTCCTTCCTTAACTTCCTCTTTTTCGACGTCTTTCACATTCTCGTCTTTTTTTGCCATCTTTCTCCTTCGTGGTGCAAGCGAATTAGTAAATTCTCCCACATTTTAAATTTGTTTTAATTGTTCAAGTTGTTTGAATCGATGGATTTTTAAAAACTAACAGTTCTAACAATCTAACAACTCTAACTTTTTTATTATTTTTCTACCTCAACACCCATGCTGCGAGCAGTGCCTGCAATAATTCTCTCTGCATGTTCGATATCATTTGCGTTTAGATCGGGCATTTTTGCTTCAGCAACTTTTCTAAGCTGAGCCTTGGTTATCTTTGCAACCTTTTCCTTCTTGCTTGAACCAGAACCTTTTTTGAGATTAATCTCTTTTTTAATAAGCTCCGCTGCTGGCGGCTCTTTCATAATAAAATCAAAGGTTCTATCTTCATAAACAGTTATAATAACCGGAATCTTTGTACCCATTTTGTCTTTGGTCTTTTCATTGAAAGCACTACAGAAATCCATTATGTTAAGACCGTGTGGACCAAGTGCAGTACCAACTGGAGGTGCAGGATTTGCTTGTCCGCCTACAACCTGAAGTTTAATCTTAGTTTTGATTTTCTTTGCCATTTCTTTTTCCTATTCTTATTAATCTTTCATTTATTGTCATCCTCGAGCGAAGCGAAGGATCTCTGAGATTCATTCGGCTTGCGCCTCAGAATGACGATTCTACACTTTCTTCACTTGTAATGAGTCAAGCTCAACCGGAGTTTCACGCCCGAACATGCTCACAAGTACTCTGATTTTACCCTTTTCCTCATCTACGAAGTCAACTGTGCCATCAGAACCCTTAAACGGTCCATCATTAATATTTACAAGATCACCTTTTATAAGATCAATCTTATACTTTGGCTCTTCAACGCCCATCCTTTTCTGGATATTTTTTATCTCTTTCTCGGCCAGCGGTACCGGAGTAGTTCCAGAACCGATAAACCCTGTCACCTGAGGAGTATTTCGGACTATATACCATGAATGATCGGTTACAATCATCTGAACCAGAACATACCCTTGAAAAATTTTCTTCTCGACTACTCTTCGTTTGCCATTTCTGATCTCAATAGTCTTTTCTTTCGGAACTATTACGTCAAATATGAGATCCTGCATCCCCAAACTTTCTATTCTCTGCTTCAGGTTCTCTGTCACCCTCTCTTCATACCCTGAGTAGGTGTGTATCGCATACCAGTTTTTGCCTTCTGAGACTTGTTTTGCCATATTGAATCTCATCCTTTGGATGACTCCGGCCGTAGCGTCGGAGTTATCATTAATTAATTACTATTTCAAAATAAATGTTAAACCCTTCATTATCACATAATCTGCGGCTCCTAAGAAAAGTGCTACTACTGCCGAAATAATGATTACAGATATTGTCATATTCAAAGTCGTCTTTCTATCTGGCCATACAACCTTCAAAAGCTCGTTTTTTGACTCTATAAAATATCCAAAAATCTTCTTCATATTTTTTCCGATTTTAAAAAAGCCTTTCGGCTTTTGTGCTTACAAGTGTACTAAATTTAATATGAATTGTCAATTAGTTTTTCCTGCCAAGATATGTATCTATAACCGGCTTTATGTTTGGTGCCACATCTTCAGGAAGGTTATGGATATCAAACCAATCCCACTCTATTATATCTTCACCTGGTTTCACATCCCCTATTCTGTCAGCTAAGTAGTGAATTAAAATCACAATTTTCTCCGGCATCTCAACCATCATTGGTTTAAGCGGACAGATTATCTTAATTTCTAGCCCCATCTCCTCTTTTACTTCCCTTTTTGCACAATCTTCAAGAGAAACGCTGTAATCCTCAACCTTACCACCAACGAATTTCCAAAAGTTATCATCACCATGCTTATTTAAAAGCACTTTTTCTTTTTCGATAATAACCGGACCTGACGCTATTATTATTGGTTTTTCCATATATGCCATGATACCATAAGATTGACCAGAAAGGCAAAAACGAGTATAATAGTTCAGTGTTTTTGAGCACTTGCCACCTTAGCTCAGTTGGTAGAGCAACTGTTTTGTAAACAGTCGGTCGTCGGTTCGAGTCCGACAGGTGGCTCCATGGCGAGGTACCGAAGCGGTCAAACGGGGCAGACTGTAAATCTGCTGGCATACGCCTTCGGGGGTTCGAATCCCTCCCTCGCCACCAAGACAGAGTCTCCAATGGAATTGGGGTCTCTGGGTTGGTAGAAGGAAGGTGAGAAATCCCGCCCCCTCTAACCCGTCGGGCGTAGCGGTGAGAATCCCTCCCTCGCCACCAAGACATTTAATAAAATGCGCCCACCTAGCTCAGTTGGTAGAGCGCATCCATGGTAAGGATGAGGTCACCGGTTCAATCCCGGTGGTGGGCTCCAGAAATAGTAATTATTAATAGAGGAATAAAATGGCAAAAAAAGGACCAAGAAAAATAGTCAAGCTTCAGTGTACAGAGTGCAAGTCACGCAACTACTCAACTACAAAGAACGATCGCAATACTACAGACAAACTTGAAATGCAAAAATACTGTAAGAAAGACAGAAAAAAGACACTTCACAAAGAAGTAAAAGCGTCCTAAATAAAAAAGACGCTTCATAGGGGTATAGTGTCAACGGTTAGCACGAGGGTCTCCAAAACCCTAAGTCTGGGTTCGAATCCTAGTACCCCTGCCAAATAAAAAATTCGCCATTTGACGAATTTTTTATTTTTGAGGTTTGAATTTTGAAGTTTCTCATTCGTATCTTGCCAGTTTGCGCTTAACATCAACATCCTCAGGATCAATTTCAAGAACATGAGTCAGGGTTTTTATAAACTTATCTTTTTGCCCGTTTGCTTCATATGCGTCAGCTAACATTTTTAAATGATTTGAGTTTGGTTCTTCTTCTAAGCTTGTTAATCTCTCAAGCGACTTTACCGCTAGTTTATTGTCATGATTTTTCTTTGCCGCAAGCGCGAGGTTTATAAATCGGCTTTTTTCATCCGGATTTATAGCCGTTGCTTTTTCAAAAGCCGAAACTGCATTTTTATAATCTTTTGATTTAAAGTAACTAAGACCGAGATTGTTAAATGCGATATCATTTACGGGATCGTACTCTGTCGTCTTTTCAAATGCATTGATAGCATCTTCCCAGTTTTCTTCTTTGAAAAATATATTACCAAGAGCCAAATATGCATGGTGGTTCTTGCGATCCTTTTTAATCGCTTCGATGAGCAGGCGTTCTGCCTCTCTCAAGTTATCTTTTTCAAACTCCGTATGAGCATCAGAGATAAGCCTATCCGCGCCCCTTTCTTCCTCGGGCTCTTCCTCGAGCAATCCTTCTTCAATCAGCTCCTCCTTGTCAGTATCCGGAACTTCCTCTATAACTTTTTCTGCTTCCGGTTCCGGCTCAACCACTTCATCGGATGCACCAAAGTTGACCTTTCTTATGAGGTAAAAAGACGCACCGGCTATGATAACAATTGTAAGAATCTCCCACATTTAAGCTGACTCCTTTTTAACCGCTTTTGTGCCTTTTTGTTCAAATGCCAAACAACACATCAGTTTTCCGCAAGCTCCCGAAACTTTACTTGCATTTCTTGAACCTTCATATTGCTCCCTGACCATATCCATAGAAATATTTTCCATTTTTGTTAAAAAATTTCGACAGCATATCGGTCTACCACATGGCCCAAATCCGTCCAGTATCCGTGCTTCATCCCTCTGCCCCATCTGACGAAGTAAAACTGTTTTTTTAATCTGGCGCGACATGTCCCGCACTAAATTACGGAAGTCAACTCGCGAATCCGCAGTGAAATAAAACGTTACCTTTTCTCCATCAAGCGAGAACTCAAAGTCAACAAACTTCATATCGAGTCCCTGTTCCTCAACCTTTTTCTTAAAAATATCAACATAACCGAGATGGTCATTTTTTAATCTCTCGAGCCTATCTACATCTTTCTCAGTCAAAAGCTTAGTAATATCCTTGAGTGGTGTCTCTTTATCTTCCTTAACTTCCTTACTGGTATAGCGAACTGTCCCAACTTCTTCACCGTATGCAGTTTCAACCAAAACTTGATCGCCAATCTGAACTTCATCGCTTTTTTGTTGAAAATCATAGATTTTAATACCCGACCTAAACTGTATTCCTATCGCTTTTTTCATATTACCTCATATTTAGTACTAAATTTTCTAAAACAAACTTCCCCACCAGATTACTTTTCAGATATTCACGTGATTTTTGGATTAGCTCAAGAGTTTTTATATCACTTCCTTCCGAGTCACCACTCAATAAGGATTTTCTAAAATTAGTTTCCAAACAGTCCAGTAAATCAGATGCTGTTTTTCTATCCGTGGCATATTTATGAACTGCGAAGAATCTTTCCGGCAAGCTTTTCTGCCCGTTTAAAATTATAAGCGCATCTTCTGATATCTCTGCATCAAAAACTTTAATGCTATCTGCACTCGCCCCAAAGCTTACTACCTGACTTCTGGATACAACAGTTTCCGGGAGCATGGTTTTATCGGGTGCGGTTAAAATAATCACACTATTCTCCGGCGGCTCCTCTAGTATTTTAAGTAGCGCATTTGCGCTTTCCTCTGTCATCATCTGCGCATCCTCAATGATTGCGACTTTATGCTCGGCTCTATATGGCTTCAGATAAAGCTTTTTCTGCAGCTCACGTATTTCTGCTATCTTAATCGTCCCAGCTCCGCCATGTACCGTCTGGTTCGTGGCTCCGCCAAGTTGAATTAAGTCCGGGTGGCTTCCGCTCTCAACTAGTTTACAGCTTGCACACATTTGGCATGGCTCACCGTCTCCGCTCTCACACAAAACCGCATTCGCAAAACTGTGGGCAGAGTCCTTTTTCCCTGCACCGATCTGACCGACAAAAAGCATAAAACCGACAAAGTCACCACTTGTGATTTGCCGCATTAAATAGTCTCCTTGCTTTTTATTTTGAAGTTGAATATTGTCCATTCGTACGGATAATTATAGCAGTTTTCACCACCAAAAGCTATAAAATATAACTTTATATGCGATTCAAAAAGTCGTTCAAATCCTCTGATAAATCAGACTTGAAATGATATTTCTTGCCATTTAACTCAAAACTGAGTTCGTGGGCATGGAGAAATTGGCGAGAGATTCCCGCCTGCGCGGGAATGGCAGAGGAGCGAGGACCATAAGTTTTATCGCCCACCACAGGAAATCCTATTCCGGTAAAGTGAACACGTATCTGATGAGTCCTGCCTGTTATAATTTTGACCTTTAGATAAGTCATATTTGCGTGATATTTTATAACCTCGTATTCTGTCAAAGATTCTCGGCCCCTTGTCGCCGCCTCCATCTTTTTCCTATCTTTTTCCGAGCGCTGTATTGGTATATCTATACTTCCCTTTTCCGGCGTCACTTTACCCCAAACAAGAGCTAAATAAGTTTTCTCAAATTTTCGTTCTTTAATTAATTTTTTGAGCTCTGTTTCTGTTTTTTTATTCTTAGCTAGTACTATTAGACCTGATGTGTCTTTATCTAGTCGATGTACCACTCCAGGCCTTTCTTCTCCTGTAATATCAATTTTATCCCTGAGTGCATCAAGCAAAGTTCCAGACTCATGTCCCTCAGCCGGATAGATAACTACACCCGCCTCTTTATCAACCACAATGATATTTCCATCTTCATAAACAATCTTTATTTTAGGCACCTCATTTTTCTTGCCAAGGTTCGGAACCTTGGCAGATGAAATCTCGATTAAATCATCTTGAATGAGTATCTTATTTGGATTAACTGATCTCCTATTAATTTTAATTTCACCAGAATTAACTTTTTTCTGAGCCTGGCTTCTTGTAATACCTAAAAGACCTGATAAATAAATATCAAGTCTTTGTTTCTCACCGCTGTAATGAATTTCTTTCATAATCTATTTGTCATTTCGACTGCCACCACGCTAGTGGAAAACAGAGAAATCTCTTTGACCCTTGATTTTTAAGGAATCCTTCGACGAAGTTTATCTTGATCTTGTCGAATAGGCTCGGGATGACAGGAGTAGTTTAAGATGTTACTTTATCAGTAACTCTCTCCAGTTGGTCCCTTGTCCCCATCAGTATGAGTTTGTCGTTCACATTCAGTATTTCATTTCCGCCCGGATTTACCTTTGTTGCGCCATCCACCCTGTTGACGGCCAAAACTGCAACGCTGTTTCCCGTCTGCACCTGATAGAAAGACAGGGGCCTGTTAATATACTCGGATCCCGGACGTATCTGCAATTCTTCAATCTGAAGTTCATCATGCTTCCCATCAACAATGACGTCAAGAAAGTCGACTACTGCCGGTCGGAGTGCCATTGTTGCCATATGATATCCGGCAATTTTTTCTGGCATTATGACTTTGTCTGCGCCTGCTTTTTTGATCTTTGCTAGACCTTCCTCCTTAGATGCTCTAGCGATAATAAAAACGTCCGGATTGAGTGAGCGCGCTGAAAGAACTATATACAGTGAGTCCACTTCTGACCCCGGAACTATAATCACACATTTTGCTTTTAAAATTCCCGCCTTTAAAAGTGATCTTTCTTCTGTTGGATCGCCGTTCACGACCATAAATCCCTCTTCTTCAGCCGCCTTCGTTTCGGTTGGATCTCTGTCAACGACCACAAACTTCATCTTTTCTTCCTGTAGTTCATCGGCAATCTGTTTACCCACCCTGCCATAACCGCAAATTATATAGTGATCATGATAAGAATCTATTGTTTTAGCCATTGTTTTTTCCCTCCTGTTTTCCTTAAAAGTCCCTTCAAAAAGATATTCCGCAAAAAACTTGATTATATAAGCAACTATTATGAAGCTACCTAAGATTAATATAAGTATAAAAACTTGTAATATAACTGGTTCTCGGATTTCGTGATAAAAGTGAGTCAGAAGAACAATCATTGTTTGGTAAAATGCTTCCCATGGTGAAAGTTCTTTAAGTATCATAAAACCCACCGTGCCAAATGTCAAAAGCGCTATAAAAACAAGTGCTAATATTTTCAGCACATCGTTCTTTGTTTCTTCGTGAGCAATACCCTCCTTCATAAGCTATATTATAGTTGATAACAACATGTCAAACAATATCAAAAGAACCCTGCTAGGGCTCTTTTGATCAATTTATTAACGTTTTGAGAACTGTGGAGCTTTGCGGGCACGCTTCAGGCCGTACTTCTTTCTTTCTTTCGCCCTCGGATCACGAGTTAAAAATCCTGATTTTCTAAGAGTGACTTTATATCCTTCATCTGAATCTACCAAGGCCCGGGAAATACCATGACAGATAGCATCAAGCTGTCCACCCTTGCCACCGCCTGAAACAACTGCTGATACGTCAAACTTTTTTTCAATCCCCAGAAGTTTAAGAGGAGCAAAAATAGCTTCTTGCTGGGACTCATTTGTATAATATTCTTTATAGTCTTTGCCATTAATGAGGATTTGTCCGGAACCGGCATAAACACGAACTCTGGCAACCGCTTCCTTTCTTCTTCCAACGGCTCCATTATATTTTCCTTTGAATTGAGTAGCTTCTTTTTCCATTATTTTACAACTCTCCCATTTTCAATCTTTAACTCAACCGGTTTTTGCGCTTCGTGAGCGTGCTCTGCGCTAGCATACACTTTCATTTTCTTAATAAATTCTTTTTGTAATCTGTTTTTTGGGAGCATCCCCATAACTGCGTGTTGAATCACATACTCCGGTTTTTTTTCTATCATTTCCCGAAATGTTAATGTTCTTAATCCTCCGGGATACCAGCTATGTGAATAATACTTTTTATCTTCAAACTTATTACCTGTAACTTTAACTTTACTGGCGTTAATAATGATTAAATTATCGCCGAGGTCCATATGCGGAGAAAAGTTCGGCTTATTTTTACCGCGCAAGATATCACTGGCAATAACAGCTAGCTTGCCAAGTGTCTGACCACTGGCATCTATTAAGTACCATTTTCTTTCTATGTCTTTTACTTTTGGTATAAATGTTTTCATTTTTTAGCCGTTTCTTTCTTGTCAGTTTGCTTCTCTCTTTTTACTTCCTTCTTTGATTTAGTAGTCTTTTCTGTTACTTTAGTTTCTTTTTTAGCTTTCTGTTTTTTGACTAACTTCTCTACGTCCAAAAGCTCTATTTGCGCCATTTGAGCAGCGTCACCAACTCTTAAACCCACTTTTGTAATCCGCGTGTAGCCGCCATTTCTTTTTTCATAAAGCGGGGCAATTTCTGTAATTAACTTCTGCGTAGCATTTTTATCCAGAAGATATGCATTGAGATTGCGAAAAGCATTTACATCGCCTTTTTTGGCTGTAGTAATAAGACGTTCAACAATAGGACGAATTTCCTTAGCTTTAGGAAGTGTTGTTTTGACTTTCTCATGCAATACAATAGATGTTGCTAAGTTTCTAAACATCATTTCTCTTGGCGCTTTTTCGCGTCCCAACTTTCTTCCCTTGTAAGCGTGTCTATGCATCTTCTTCTTTTTCCTCTGCTTCTTTTTTATCTTTCAAAAGACCAAGCTCATCAAGTTTTTCTATAACTTCATCATATGCTTTTGCGCCAAATCCTTTGAGATTTTTAAGCTCATCAAGGCTTCTTTTCAAGACATCATCGACTGTTTTAATATCATTGTTCAAAAGCGCATTTGTAGTTCTCGGTGAAAGATTAATTTCCTCAATCATTATACCTGATGACGCGCCATCTACTTCTTCAACTTCAGCTTCCTGCCTTTTTGCTGTTACAGTTTCTTTGCCACTAACAACCAAGAAATGCTCAACTAATATTTCTGATGCTCTAGATAATGCTTCTTCGGGAGTCATCGTTCCATCTGTTTCTATCTCAAGAACAAGTTTATCAAGGTTAGTCATCTGGCCCACACGAGTGCTTTCAACATTGTATCTAACTCTGCGAATCGGAGAATACAGCGCATCCAGAGCAATGAAGCCAACACCAAGTTTTTCTTTTTTCCTTTTTTCAACTGTTACATATCCTCTGCCACGTTCTACTCGGAGTTCTATATCCAGTTTTGCGTTTTTATTATCAAGTGTGGCAATCTCAAGCTCTGGGTTCAGCACTTCTACATTCTGAGTATTTTTGATGTCTTTTGCTGTCACTTTGCCAGTACCAGACTTAGAAAGCGTCAAATATTCAACGTCATCTGAAACAGACTTCACTCTGATTTGCTTAAGATTCATGATTATTTCTACTGCATCTTCCTTAATATTAGGAATAGTAGAAAACTCATGTAGCACACCTTCTATCTTACAAGATGTAACTGCAGCCCCCTCAAGAGATGACAAAAGCACTCTTCGAAGTGAGTTTCCCAGTGTCATACCATAACCAGGATGCAACGGCTCTATTGTAAATACCGCTGTATTTCCTTTGGACTCTTGTTTTTTAACTTCTGGAAGTTGGATTTCGTGTAACATCACGCTCCTTCTGGGCCAAATCGCCCTATTTTATTTTGAATATAACTCGACTATTAGTTGTTCGTTTATGTTTGGATCAATCTCTTCTCTTTCGGGTACAGACTTTACTTCGCCTTTTAGCTTAGATAAATCGACTAAAACCCATGATACTTCTTCTCCGGCTTTTTTCTTTTGAACTTCTGTGAAATAGCTACTTTTTTGGCTTGATTTTTTGACTTCTATTTTATCTCCCGCCTTTGTCGGATACGAAGGAATATCTACTTTTTTGCCATTCACTGTAAAGTGACCGTGCCCAACAAGCTGTTTGGCCATTCGCCTTGAAGGAGCAAATCCCATTCTATAAACAACATTATCAAGGCGCATTTCTAAAAACTTTAGAAGCAGCTCACCTGTTAGTCCCTGTTTGTTGGCATCAGCTTTTTCATAATAATTTCTAAATTGTCTTTCCAAAACACCATATATCCTTTTGACTCGTTGTTTTGCGCGAAGTTGCATCCCATAGTCGCTTGTTTTTCTTCTAGCTGAAGCAAGACCGTGAATACCGGGAGCATAGCTTCGTCTGAATATTGCACACTTCTGAGAAGAACATCTCTCCCCTTTCAGAAAAAGTTTTTCGCCTTCCCTTCGGCACTGCCTGCATTGTTCTTTTATATTTGCCATATACTTAGACTCTCCTCGGTTTCTTTGCCCTGCATCCATTGTGCGGAAGGGGCGTTACATCCTGAATTGATTTAACATAAAGGCCCACTGCTTGGAGTGCTCTCACTGCCATATCTCTGCCGGAACCAACTCCTTTGACATAAACATCTACTTCACTAATGCCATAAGGCTTTACTTTTTCAAGAGCTGTTTCCATGGCTACCTGAGCCGCATATGGAGTAGACTTCCTTGATCCCTTAAAACCGCAGACACCACTTGAACTCTGCGCCAAAACATCACCTTTTTCATCGGTAACAGAAATAATTGTATTATTAAAGGTAGCCTTAATATGAACCGCGCCTTTGGCAACGACCTTTTTGACTTTCTTTTTTTTCTTTGTTACAACTTTTGCCATGTGATTTGTTTTAACTGTTCTAACTGTTCTAGTTGCTTGAAACTAACAACTCTAACACTCGAACATCTCCTACATCTTTTAAGTTTTTGCTGATGCTTTTTTCTTACCGCTTCCGACAGAAATCCTTTTACCTCTTTTTGTTCTTGAGTTAGTTTTTGTTCTCTGCCCTCTTGTCGGAAGACTTAGTTTATGTCTAAGCCCGCGGTATGATCCAATTGCCTTTAAACGACTTACATTTTGGCTGACTTCTCTTCTTAAGTCTCCTTCAATAGTAAAGTTTTTTGTAATATATTCTCTCAGTTTTGTAAGCTCTGCCTCACTTAAGTCTTTTGTCCTTTTGCTTGGATCAATACTCGTATCTTTTAAAATTTTCTGACTTTTTGTCAGACCAATGCCATAAATATACTGAAGCGATGCTTCAACTCTCTTTTCTTCCGGTATATTTACTCCTTGAATTCTTGCCATAATATTTTACTATCCTTGCCTCTGTTTGTGTTTGGGATTATCACAAATAACCCTTACCACACCCTTTCGTCTGATAACTTTGCATTTTGAACAAATTTTTTTAACTCCTGCTCGAACTTTCACCGTCGCTTACGCTCCTCTCCTTCCAATTACTAATCTTCAACAAATCTACAAATTTTAAATTTTGAACTATCATTTTGAACTTTGCACTTTGAGTTTTGAATTAATTTTTGTGCCTATATGTGACTCTTCCTTTTGTCAGGTCATACGGTGTCATCTCCACTGTTACCTTATCGCCTGGCAAAATTTTTATGTAATGCATACGCATTTTTCCGGAAATATGCGCCAAAATAATATGCCCGTTCTCTAACTCTACTTTAAACATTGCATTCGGAAGAGTTTCGAGGACGGTTCCTTCTACTTCAATTACTTCCTTTGTATCGCTCATGTTCTCCTTTGTCTGATTTTCATGCGCTCATGTGATTATACATGAAAATCTTGCTTTTTACAACACTTTTCTTAAATATGTTGGAAGCGTTATATCGCTTCGCTCGTTTGAATTGTTTGTTTTCAACTTCCTCATTTCTAACGTTTTGAACAACTCCAACATCTTATATAATTTCCTCATAACTTCTTGTTATGATCTGAGCTCTTATCTGGTTCATAATCTCGATAGCTACGCTCACCACAATCAAAATGCCTGTCCCACCAACTGCAAAGCTTTGGGAATTCGTAAAAATCTGCATCGCAAATGGAAATACTGCTATAAAACTTAAGAAAATAGCTCCCCACAGCGTTACTCTCATAATGAGATAACTCAGATATTTTTCTGTTTGTGTGCCCGGTCTTATACCCGGAATAAACCCGCCTTGTTTCTGGATATTCTCAGCCACATCTTTTGGTTTGAAGTACAGGAATGTCGAAAAGAATGTGAATATAAAGACAAGGGCAAAGTAAAAGACTGCATATGCCGGCTGCGTAGTAGCAAATGTTGTTTTTACAAAATCTGCCGCATTTTTTATCCATACCGTTTTTGCATTTGCTAAAAATCCTATTACTTGAGGTATATTCATAAATGCCCCGGCAAAGATAATAGGTATAACCCCCGCCATATTAAGCCGAAGCGGTAAGTGAGTATCAACTCCTCCATAAAGTTTGGAGCCGCGCATTTTTTTGGCGTAAGAAATAGGCACTTTCCTCTTTGCTTCTGTGATAAACACTATTAGCGCTATCATGATAAGGGCCAATCCTGCAATAAGACCAAAGTTCATAAGCGCCTGTGTATCTATCTGCTCTCCGCCAAAGATTTTGCTAATAGACTGACCAATAAACTGAGGCAGTCGCGCCACGATGCCAGCAAAAATTATCATTGATATTCCATTGCCTACACCTTTTTCCGTAATAAGTTCACCGAGCCACATAAGAAAGACTGTTCCTGCGGTAATCGAAAGGAGCATCACAAACCACTGTGAAATTCCGACACCAGCTAAAAGACTTGTGCCCGAAGAACCTCCAATATTGTCAAGAAGTTTAATCATTCCAAAACCTTCAATGAAACAAAGAGGGACGGTAATATATCGCGTATATTGGTTCATTTTATGGCGACCTTCTGTCTCCTTGTTCATTTCTTCAAACTTCGGAATAACGATAGTGAGAAGCTGTATCATAATAGAAGCCGTTATGTAAGGACCAAGACCCATAAGCACTACTGAAAATCTGCTCATACCTCCACCCGAAAAAACATCAAAGAAAGGCAAAAGACTATTTTTAGCCGAGAATGCTTCCTCAAAAAACTTTTTAAGGTTTTCCGGAGATGGTCCCGGAATAGGTATATGTGACAAAATTCTGAAAATCACAAGCATAAAAAAAACAAAGAGAATCTTTTTGATAAGATCTTTGTTTTTTAAAATTTTTGCCAGATAGTTCATTACTGCCTGCTAATTAATTATTCGATTTTTTGTCTTCTTTTGGGGCTAACTTAGCGGAAACTAGCCTATTAACTTTCCCGCCCTTTTTCACGATTTCTTGTTCAGCTTCCTTTGAAACATGCTCTACCTCTACTTCAACCTTTTTCTCTAGCTTGCCATTTGCTAAAACTTTTACAGGAAGTTTTGGATTTTCAATCAATTTCTTTTCAAACAGTTTTTCTTTTGTAATTTTTCCGGTAAAACTGTTTAAATCATTTAAAGAAATAACTTGATTTTTGGGATTTCGCGATTTAAAACCTTTAAGCTGTGGCAATCTTTTTGTTAATGGATTTTGGCCACCCTCAAAACCAAGACGAACACCGCCGCCGGATCTAGACTTTTGCCCCTTTGTTCCGCGACCCGAGGTTTTTCCATGACCGCTACCTATACCTCGTCCTACTCTTTTTTTATTCTTTTCGCCTATTTTAGGCAAACTGCTTAAATTCATTTCTTAGCACCTTTCTGCTCAGTTTTCTTTGCGGCTGCTTTCTCAACAGGTTTTTTAACCTTAGCCGCCTCTTTTGCTGTTTTTGTCTCTTTCTTTTCCGTTTTAATCTTGGTTTCAGTTTTTTTAGCCGCCGGTCTTTCAGAGAGGCTCTTTAGGGCCTCAAATGTTGCATAAACATTGTTTATTTTATTAGACGAACCAATCATTTTGGATAAAATGTCGCGGATTCCCGCAACCTCGACTACAGCCCTAACTGCACCGCCTGCAATTACACCTGTTCCAGGACGAGCTGGCTTTAAGAAAACTCTGGCACCTGAGTAAACGTTTTCAACTTCGTGAGGGATGGTTGTCTCATGCATATTTATAGTAACCATATTTTTCTTTGCTTTCGCCACTGCTTTTGTTATAGCCAAAACTACATTTGCACCCTTATCTACCCCTACTCCAACTCTGCCTTTTTTATCTCCAATAACAACAGTAGCCCGAAATCTCAAACGTCTTCCGCCTTTTACTACTCTTGTGACACGATCAATCTGAACGACTCTTTCGTCGAACTCTTTTGGTTCCCTCACAAATTTTTTCTTCATTTCTGCCATATTATTTTTCTCATCCTCTGGATGGCTCCGCCCATATCGTCGGAGCTCTACATTAAATTATGATTTTTAAAATTCTAAGCCGCTTTCACGTGCCCCATCAGCCACAGCTTTCACCCTACCATGATAAAGCTTTCCCCCTCGATCAAATACGACCTTTTTAATATTTTTAGCTTTGGCTTTTTCTGCTATTTTGACTCCTACTTTTTTCGATATCTCTGATTTTGTGCCACTAACTTTTTTTGACCCTTTTTCATAGTCGCTAGCACTCGCAAGAGTTTTTCCACTTGTATCATCTATAATTTGTGCAAAAACATGTTTGTTGGAAGCAAAAATACTGAGACGCGGCCGTAGAGCCGTTCCAAAAATGTTCGCTCTCACGCGCCTTTTTCTTGATACTTTACATTGTACTTTTTTCGTTTGTTTCATTTTGATACTCAACCTATTTAGCGGCAGTTTTACCTGCTTTTCTTCTTATTACTTCATCTGCATATCGAATACCCTTGCCTTTATATGGTTCCGGTTTTCTGACTTTTCTCACTTCGGATGCAAACTGTCCAACACGCTGTTTGTCACTTCCTGACACTGTAATGGTATTCTTCTGAACTTGTACTTCAAGACCTTCAGGCACCTGCATCTCAACCGGTTTGTTGTAACCCATATGCAAGACTAGTTTCCCAGCATCAACTGCTGCCCTATAACCGGTTCCTTTAAACTCTAGTTTCTTTTCAAATCCCTCGCTAACACCAAGTATCATATTGTTTATCAGTGTCCTTGTCAGACCCCAAAGCCTAGCGCCTTCGGGCGTATCCTCTTTCTTTGAAATTATAATATTACCATCGGATGACTTTGCATCGATTCTGCTATCTTTAGTGAACTTAAGCTCGCCCTTGGGGCCTTTAACTGTGACATTATCCCCGGATATCTCGACGCTTACGCCTTCTTTTATTTCTACTGGTAACTTTCCTATTCTCGACATTTTTAATTTCCTAATAAATTTTACAGATTATTTCTCCACCTAATCCCTGCTTTCTTGCATCTCCTCCGGCCATAACACCTTTTGAAGTCGACATAATAACCATACCCATGCCTTGTAAAACACTTGGGATGTCATTTTTCTTGGCATAAACCCTACACCCTGGCTTAGATACTCTCTCTATTTTTTTCATTGCTTTTTCTCCATATGAAAGTTTGACATCGATGAACTTTCCGGCATCTTTAGAAACGGAGAAATCTTCAATATATCCTTTACTTTTCATCACTAAAAGAACATCTCGCTTTAAGCGCGCATCCGGAATAAGCACGTTTTCTTTTTTAACCATACATGCATTCCTTATTCTTGTTAGCATATCTGCTATTGGATCGTTTGTTATCATATTATTTCTCCTTTTGACTTAAAGGTTTACCAACTTGACTTTGTTACCCCCGGGATTTCCCCCTTGTTAGCCATTTCACGAAAACAAATACGGCACAGTTCGAACTGTTTCATATAACCCCTTGGCCGACCGCACTTCTTGCATCTTGTGACTTTGCGCGTTGAATATTTGGGTTTTCTCTCTGCCTTTACTACCATTGATTTTCTTGCCATATTTATCTCTCATCCTTTCCGGATGACTCCGATCGTAGCATCGGAGCTACCTTATATTTACTTCTTAAATGGGAATCCCATATAACCAAGCAATGCTCTTGCCTCATCATCTGTCTTGGCGGATGTCTTAATATTAATCTGCAGGCTAAAAGGGTGCGGAAACTTATCATACGGTACTTCAGGAAATATTGAATGATCTTTAACGCCAACACTATAGTTTCCGTTTCCGTCAAAAGCACCTGTTTTTAACCCTCTAAAGTCCCTCACGCGGGGTAATGCAACACTCACAAGTCTATCTATAAAATCGTACATTTTTTCACCGCGCAAAGTAACTTTTGCGCCTATTTCCATACCATCTCTCAGCTTAAAACCGGCAATTGATTTTCTGGCTTTGGTTTTAACTGGTGCCTGGCCGGTTATAATCTTTAACCCTTCGACAACATCTTCAAGTTCTTTTGAATCTTTTGCCCCTCTGCCAACACCGGCATTTATCATAACCGCTTCCACTTTTGGAACTTCCATGACATTTTTATAAGCAAAGTCTTCTTTCAACTTCCCCGTAATTTCCTTTTTGTATAAATCTAAGGTTAAAGACATATTACTCCTTTATTTGATTCCCGCATTTTTTGCAGACTCTTTCTTTTTTGCCGTCTTTTAATGTTTTGAATCCTATCTTGGCTGATTTGTTGCAACCGGAGCATATAATCTGAACGTTGGAAACATTAATTGGAGCGGCTTTTTCTACAATACCGCCTTGAGGATTTTGTTTGTTTCCTTTCACTGCTTTTTTAACCATATTTACACCATCAACTATCACCTTGCCTTCTTTAGGAAGCACTTTCGAAATGGTCCCCGTTTTATCACGGTCTTTGCCGGTCAAAATATATACTTTGTCGCCTTTTTTCACTCTCATTTTAATAATTCCTTAAATTTGCCATTGTTAATTGTGAATTGATAATTTTTACAGTACCTCCGGTGCCAAAGATACTATCTTCATATAGCCCTTTTCACGAAGCTCTCTAGCAACAGGACCAAAAATACGCGTGCCTCTTGGCTGGCCATCTTTATTAATCAACACTGCTGCATTATCATCAAACCTGATAGTTGAACCATCTTTCCTTCTGCTCGCATAAACTGTCCTAACGATAACTGCGCGCACCACTTCTTTTTTCTTTGCATTGCCTTGCGGTATCGCAGTTTTGACGCTGGCAGTAATACAATCACCAACACGGGCGTATCTTCTCCTGGTTCCACCAAGAACCTTGATACACATAATCTCTTTTGCGCCTGTGTTATCGGCTACTTTTAATTTGGTTTGCATCTGAATCATATCGTCGCTTTCGCTCCTCTCCTACCAATTACGTATTTAACGAATCTACAAATTTACTAATATTTACTAATTTTTTATTTTGAATTTTCATTTTGATTTTTGATTTATCACGCTCCATCTTTTGCTTTTGCTGATCGGCCGTGTTTCCTCTATTTCCACTTCATCACCGACTTTATGATCATTTTTTTCATCATGAGCCATGAACTTCGTTGAAGCTTTATATTGCTTGTGATATATCGGATGTGTCTTTACTCTGGTTACTTGAACTACAACCGACTTATCCGCCTTGTTTGAAACAACAATTCCTTTTAATATTCTTGCCATAATTTTCTCATCCTTTGGATGACTCCGATCTCTAGCATCGGAGCTTCCATTATTTTTTATCTTCCTTCTTTTGATCTGTTTCTTCCTGCACCAACTCTCTTTCTCTCTTCACTGTCAGTGCTCTTGCAATATCTCTCTTCAAAACTCGTATTTCTCTGACTTTGCCTGTTTCTTTTGTAGCAACGTCAAATGAAGCTTTCAAAAGTTTTGCTTTTGAGTCAGAAATAAACTTATCCAGTTCCTTGTCTTTTTTTTCTCCAATCTCTTTAATCTTCACTTTTTACCTCTTGGCTCTTAACAATGATTTTGGTCCTCATCGGCAGTTTATGTGACGCAAGGCGCATCGCTTCTTTTGCTACATCTTGCGCGATGCCGTCCATCTCAAAGATTATTCTTCCCGGCTTTACTACATATACGAAATGGTCTGGAGAACCTTTACCCTTACCCATTCCAACTTCGTTAGGCTTTTTTGTAACCGGTTTGTCAGGAAATACCCGTATCCAGATTTTTCCGCCTCTTTTCACTGATCTGGTCATAGCACGCCTTGCAGCCTCAATCTGTCTTGAAGTCAGCCACGCAGTATCAACGGCTTTGAGGCCATATCTGCCAAATGCGATATCATTACCACGAGTTGATTTACCTGTTTGGGGGTTTTTCTGGCTTTTTCTGAATTTTGTTTTTTTCGGCATTAACATTACTTGTTCTCCCCGGCTTTATTCTTTGTAACTCCACCCTTGTATATCCAAACTTTGATACCGATAACACCATATGTGGTGTTAGCTCGGGCTGTACCATACTCTATATCAGCTTTGATAGTCTGAAGCGGTATTTTCCCTTCTGATGTAAACTCGCGTCTTGCAATATCAGCGCCGTTTAAGCGCCCTGCAACCATTACTTTTACACCTTGCGCGCCAGCCTTTAATGCTTTATCTACGGCTTGTTTTATAGCTCTTTTGTATGCCATTCTGCGTTCAAGCATAGAAGCTATATTTTCCGCGATAAGTTTCGGATCAGCTTCGGGGTTTCTGACTTCCTGTATATTTATATCTTTAAGCTGGCTTTTTATCTTTTTCTGCAGTTTTGTTTTCAGCTCAACCGCGCCTGCTCCGCCTCTTCCTATTAAAACTCCGGGTCGTGACGTATAAATAGTGATAGAAACTTGGTTTGCATTCCTTTCAATCTCTACCTTTGAAATGCCGGCTTTTCTTCCTAAACTATTCATAACTTCATCGCGCAACTTAATATCCTCATGAAGATACTTTGCATAATCTTTTTCACTGTACCATTTGCTTGACCAGTCTTTTGATATCTGCAGTCTGAAACTGATTGGACTTACCTTATGACCCATTACTTCTTCTCCTTATCTGTTTTATCTTCTTTTGGCATTTTCTCAGCTTTCTTAACTTCTTTTTTAACCGGTTTTTCTTTGCCCTCAACTATAACTGTCACATGCGCCGTTCTTTTTCTGATATCACTTGCCATACCTCTAGCTCTCGGTCTGTGTCTTTTTAGCGTCGGCCCTTCATCAACCATAATGCTGGAAATCACCAAGTCTTTTTTGTCCATTCCGAAGTTATTTTCTGCATTTGAAACTGCTGACTTAAGTGTTTTTTCGATAAGTCTTGCTGCTTTTTTTGGTGTAAATTTCAGCATATTAAAAGCAGTCGAAGCATTTTGGCCTCTTACCATATCAGCAACAAGTCGAGCTTTTCGCGCTGAAATCCTATTATACTTTGATACTGCCTTTGTCTGCATTTATTTATCCTTACTTACCTTTTGACTGTTCTTTTGCCATTTTACCACCGTGCCCTCGAAACTTCCTTGTCGGCGCAAACTCACCAAGTTTGTGACCAACCATATCTTCTGTCACAAATACTGAAATATGATCTTTTCCGTTATGAACCGCGAAAGTATGTCCGACCATTTCCGGAGAAATAGAAGATCTGCGCGCCCATGTTTTGATGGTTTTTTTGTCATTACCCAACACTAATACTTTTTTTAAAAGTTTTTCGTCTACATATGGACCTTTCTTAAGTGATCTAGACATGTTTGCCTCTCTTTCTGCCTCTGATAATCATTTTGTTTGACTTTGCTTTTCTGTTTCTGGTTTTAAGTCCCAAGGCCGGCATACCCCAAGGTGTCTTCGGATGTTTCGGACTGATTGCTGTAGCTCCTTCACCACCACCATGCGGATGATCAACCGGATTCATAGCTTTACCACGAACAGTCGGACGAATACCCATATGTCTTTTTCTGCCAGCTTTTCCAACTTTGATATTTTTATGCTCCGGATTTGATACTTCTCCGATTGATGCTAGACAGTTTTCATCTACTAGTCTCTGTTCACCGGATGGCAACTTAACTTGTACATATTTTCCTTCTTTTGCCATAAGCTGGGCCTTGGTTCCTGCACCCCGTGCAATCTGCCCGCCCTTGCCCGGTGTCAGCTCTACATTATAAATTACGGTACCAACAGGAATATCTTTCAAGATCATACGATTCCCGCTTCTTGCTTCTGCTTTTTCGCCGGCAACAACTTTTCTGCCTACCTTTGC
>Ga0172368_10001550_pt1 | contig 31230 bp, 35 predicted proteins | sample Lak11m_FD_114540 | JGI IMG/M metagenome (GOLD analysis project Ga0172368, IMG submission 114540) | Freshwater microbial communities from Kabuno Bay, South-Kivu, Congo - kab_022012_11m | ecosystem: Environmental > Aquatic > Freshwater > Lake | place: Democratic Republic of the Congo: South-Kivu...
CTTTCAGAATAAAGCGGAAGGATTCCCGACAAGCGGGAATGACAACGGTTATGTGATTTTCTCTTTTGTGGTAATATGGACAAAAAGAGAAAGGCTGCAAAAATGGCAAGTTCTCAAGAGTTCCTCTACATCCATATCCCTTTCTGCATAAAAAAATGCCTCTACTGTGATTTTCTTTCGGTGAGTTACAACGAATCACTTGCAAAGGCATACACGGACGCGTTGTGTAAGGAATTAGTTCTTAAAAAAAATCTCGCGGGCGGGTTAAAGACCATATACATCGGCGGCGGGACGCCGACTATTCTTCCCGATGAATGCTTTAAGCAGCTTTTCACTTGCCTGAAAGAAAATTATTCCCTCGCTGCATCGGCTGAAATAACTGTTGAGGCAAATCCTGGCACTGTTGATAAGGCAAAGATAAACACGCTTCTTTCCCTTGGCGTAAACAGAATTAGCATTGGAGTCCAGTCATTCAATGATGATGAATTAAAGACCCTCGGAAGGATTCATACGTCTGATGAAGCAATGAGGGCTATTGAAGCAATAAAAAAATCCGGCATAAAAAATTTTTCAATAGACCTGATGTACGGAATTCCGGGGCAGACATTGGATTCGTGGAAACATACGCTTGCTAAAGCAGTGGAATTTTCTCCGGCGCACATTTCCTCTTATGAACTCACTCCTGAAAAAAATACGCCCTTATATGAAATGATAAACACACCACCCCCCCCATCCCCCCTTGGCAAGGTGGGGCAAGAGAGGGTTAAGATGCCTGATGAAGAGCTAATTTTATCAATGTATAACTACGCGATAGACTATCTTGCATCCAAGGGCTATGAGCATTATGAAATATCAAACTTTGCCATGCCGCAATTTAGGTGCATCCATAACCTCCATTACTGGGACAGAGGAGAATACATTGCTGCCGGAGCAGGGGCGCACTCTTTTATCAAAGGTTTCCGCTCAAAGAATACGGAGGACCTCAGAAGGTACATAAAAGACCTGAATAAAAGAATTATCCCGGAGACCGAATCAACAGAGATAAAATGCGAGGATGCAATAAAGGAGTTTATATTCCTCGGTTTAAGAAAGACGGAAGGGATAAGCCTTTCAAAGGCTGAAGAGTTAGGGCTGGATATGCCTTCTGTTTGCAGGGAATTGATTGAAGAGGGGCATCTGGAAATAAAGGGCGGTTATCTGAGGCTGACGAGAAAAGGGCTTCCGATAGCGAATGCGGTTATTGTGAGGATATTTGAGGGGATAGAGGGGAAGTGAGATACAGAACGGGTCGCCTTTCACTTTCTGCAGTCCACTATTTTTGAGAGGGAAGGCTGCATCTGGCTTTCGGCAATCTTAAAAGCAGCAGATAACAAGCTGCAGGAACGGGATTCAAAAATTTTTAGAATAGTCCTTGTTCTGAAACCAGTTGTTTATGCAATAGATTAATGCTATTTCCTGAAGAAATCATATTTATTCAGTAGACCCAGCTAAAAATTTTCTCACCCATCCCTGCAACTACTTTAGTTATGCTCAGGCGAATCGCCTCAATCCAAACACAGCCTCCCCTTTAGTTTGCGCATAGGCATTCGGCATCAGTTTAATCGCTAAATTTTTGCTCTGGATTTATAATTATTGATTGTTATAAAATAGCTCGTATGCTTAAGAAGACCGAAAAGATATGGATGGACGGAAGGTTTGTAGATTGGGATAACGCCAATGTGCACGTGATGACCCATACCCTGCATTACGGGCTTGGAGTTTTTGAGGGCATAAGGTGTTATGAGACAAAGAGCGGGCCTGCCATATTCAGGCTCAAAGAGCATGTGGACCGCCTCTTCAAATCAGCAGACATCTTTATGCTTAAGATTCCCTTCTCAAGAAAAGAGATTGAAGACGCGATTATAAAGACTGTTAAGATTAACAAAGTAAAGGAATGCTACATAAGGCCTATTGCGTATATAGGATACGGCGCCATGGGCATATATCCAAAGAATAATCCGATAAGGGTTGCAATCAGCGTGTGGCCGTGGGGCGCGTATCTTGGAGAAGAAGGGCTTGAAAAGGGCATCAGAGTTAAGGTGTCTTCCTTTATAAGAAACCATGTAAACTCTCAAATGAGCAGGGCTAAGGCCTGCGGGTATTACATTAATTCCCAGCTTGCAAAGAAAGAGGCCATCTCACTGGGTTATGACGAAGCTCTTTTGCTTGACACGGACGGATATGTGGCCGAAGGCAGCGGCGAAAACATATTTATCGTGAGAAACAGCAAGCTGAAAACTACTCCTTTGACCGCGGTGCTTGAGGGCATTACAAGAGAAAGCATAATAAGGATTGCCCGTGATTTAAAGATTGAAGTTACAGAAGAAAGATTCACGAGGGATGAAGTGTATATAGCTGATGAGGCGTTTTTTACCGGTACGGCGGCAGAGATAACTCCGATAAGGGAAGTGGACGGCAGAATAATCGGAGGGGGAAAGGCTGGAAAGATTACAAAGAAACTGCAGTCCGTATTTTTTGACACAGTGAAGGGGAAAAACAAAAAATACAGCGCGTGGCTTACAAGAGTTTAGCGCAAGACTGAATACAGGAAAATAAGAAAGCCCTCCGAGCATCTCGGAGGGCTTTCTTATTACAGAGTCAAACAGGATTAATAACCTGCTGCTGCTTTCTTGTGGCACTTTGCACAGTTGCCGGTAGTTACAAAAGCCTTAGTGCCGTTATGGCATGTGAAGCAGAACGCCTTGCCTGCCTGATGGTCAGCCATCTTTATTTTTGCCGTCCCCTTTTTCATCTGGAAAATCTTTGGATGGCAGCTGTCGCATTTCAACCCTTTGTCCGCATGAGTCTTTCCGTCAAAGGTGACTTTGCCCATAGCGCCGCCCTTAAAGTCTGCTTTTTGTCCCGGAGGAACCGCCATTGCGCTTCCCACAAATGCCACCGCGATTATCAAAGCTAAGATGATTGTGAACTTCTTCATTTCTTCACCTCCCCTCCCTCAAAATATTCTCTCCTAAAATTATTTAGGAATCAAATTACATGCCAGTCAATAAGCCTGATTTTAAATATCAATTCAAATAAATATCTTTCCTTTTTGAAGAAAAATATCCTCAATTCGGAAATTGTGGAGCAAGCTCAATATAATAAATATATTACTTTACTGTCAAGTGCAAAACAAGTTCCTGCGGCTATTAAATCACGGGATTGATTTTTAAGGCCTGATATTTTATCCTTAGAAACATGGATTATCAGAAGATATTCACGAATTTCAGGAATAAAAAGATACTTGTAATAGGCGACCTCGTCCTGGACCGCTATATTTGGGGAAAGGTGAGCAGGATATCTCCCGAGGCTCCTGTCCCTGTTGTGGAGGTCACGCATGAAAATTTTCTCTTAGGCGGAGCTGCAAATGTCGCGCATAATATTGTCAGCCTTGAAGGCCAGGTTACCGTAGTAGGAATAATCGGCAATGACAGGACCGGCGATGTCTTAAGAAGCATTCTTGACGAAAAAGGCATTGGCTTGTGCAGCTTTGACGACCAGAGGCCCACCATAGTAAAGACACGTGTAATTGCGCATAACCAGCAGGTGGTCAGGTTTGACAGGGAAGATAAGAGAAGGGTATCAGGCAAGGCGTTTGAGGCAATTATTAAGTGCATAAAAAAAACCGTAAAAGACCATGATGCAGTGATAATATCAGATTACAAAAAAGGCCTAGTGTCGCCAGAACTTGTGGCGGAAGTGGTAAGGGCTGCAAAGAAGAAAAATAAATTCGTCGCGGTGGACCCCAAGACCGGGCATTTTCATTGCTATAAAAATGTCTCCCTGATAACTCCGAATATTATGGAGGCCTCGCACGGAGCGGGCCTTGAGATTAAAGATGAAAAGTCCCTGATTAACGCCGGCAGGACGCTTCTTAAAAAGATTCCATGCAAGTCCGTGCTTATAACCAGGGGAGAGGAAGGCATGAGCCTTTTTGAGAAGGGCAAAATAACGCATATCCCGACTGTGGCCCAACATGTTTATGATGTCACAGGAGCAGGAGACACTGTTATTGCGGTGTTCACGCTTGCGCATGCTTCTGGCGCGACAATGTACCAGGCTGCTGTTATCGCGAATCACGCGGCAGGAATTGTGGTCGGAGAGGTTGGGACTGCAGTGACAAATCCGGCGAAAATTATGGAGTCAATAAATTTAATAGGTGAATAGGCGATCCTCCGCCAGAGGCGGATGAGGCGGAGGCGAAGCGGCTTTTAGTTTTCAAGCCCGTAATTCTTCGGCTTTTTCCAAAGTCTCTTTCAGTGCATTAAGCGCTATCGGTTTTTCCATAAAGAAATTCGCGCCTGCGCCCATGAATTCTTGTTCGCGCGCCGTGCCGCTGATGCCTATTATCGGCAGCGATGAAGCTATGCTTCTGATCTTCTTTGTAAGTTCTATACCATTGACTTCCGGCATTGCATAATCTGTGATGAGAACATCATAATTCTCAGTTGCTATTAGTTTTAGCGCCTCTTTAGCATTGCTGGCACATTGCACCTTATATCCATGAAAACTCAGAAAAGTTTCTAACAGCTTTCTGATAAGGACATCATCATCAACAACCAAAACTCTTCTGCCGTTTCTATGCATGGTATTATTTACCACTTTAAGTTGTATTTGTCAATCTCTTGCTACCCTGAGTTTATAGACTTTTCTATTCCCGATAAGCAAAATTATGCATTCAATATGAGGCAGATGAATAGAAAATATATAGGAGACCTTATAAGGCTTTCAAGAAAGGCGGCAGGTTTATCTCAGATGGAACTGGCTGAGCGGGTCGGCGTTTCCTATCAACAGATTCAAAAATATGAAAAAGGGATAAGCGAAATGGGGCTTACAAGACTTTCGCAGATAGCCGAGGCCCTGAATATGCCGCTGGCCAGTTTTATCCCTGATAATGAAAAGATGATGGTATCGGAATCCATCGGCAGATACGGCGCGGCAAGCGATGACGAGGCAGAACTTCTCAATCTCTTTAGAAAGATAAAAAGTAAAAAGTTAAAGCACGGACTTTTAGAGACAATAAAAGGCATTGCCGGATTATCGGAGAGTAAGGCAAAGAAAAAATCTAAAGCCTCAGCATCATAAGCACCGCATCTTCATTAGGTTCCGTGTAGTATCCGTTTCTTCTCCCTATGACTTCAAATCCGAGCCCTTCATAAAATTCCCGTGCGATATTGTTGGACGCCCTTACTTCCAGATACAAAAACCTGCAGGCGTTTTCTTTCAATTCTGCGAGTATCTCTTTAACCAGTCTTTTTGCAATTCCCCTTCCCCTGAAGTCCGGGTGAACCGCCAGGTTCAGGATATGCCCTTCGTCCGCCACATAGTTTGAGCAAATGTATCCGATAACCCTATCGCCGACAGCTGCAACCTGGGCGAGGGCACGCTGCTTGTATATTTCATTAAAGAATAATCTCTCCGACCACGGGGTTGTGAATGAAAGGCGTTCAATCTCAACCACTGAAGGCAGGTCTGATTCCTGCATCAGTCTTATAATGAGCCCTTCCACTTAACCTCTGCCTCTGATTTTCTTATATACCTGGGCGCAAGGCTTACGGGTTCTGAAAATTCTTTAAGCAGGGCCTTTTTCAGCCCTAAAGCCGCTACATTTGCAGGAGAGGGAACGGATTTTTCAGGCATAGGGAATAGGGCCTTGCTGCCGAGTATCTCCTTTATTTTATCTCTGTAAAGCACAACACCCTCGCCGGCACAGATAAATCCGTCATAACTCATGCGGAGCAATTTTTTAGAAAGCTCAACCGGGTCTATGGATGCCTCATCCACAATCTTTGCGAAGCCTTCGTTTTTCCATTCAAACAGGGCCGCGTAGACTTCTTTTTTTCTTGCGTCCAGCATAGGGCAAACCGGATATTTGCTGTAAGGAAAGTTCCAGGCAAAGGCCTCAAGCGTAGGCACGGAGACAATAGGTTTTCCGGTTGCGTAGGAGAAGCCCTTTACTGTGCTTAATCCGATTCTCAGGCCTGTGAAAGAACCGGGCCCTGTTGCAACAGCAAAGACGTCAATGTCTGATATATTTATGTTCGCTTGCTTCAAACAGTGCTCAATCTCTGTCATAAGCCTCTCCGAGTGTGTGGATTTTACATTGAGCCTGCTTTCAACAATAAGAGATGATTCGTCCATGACGGCTATTCCGCCGAGCATTGTTGATGTTTCTATGGCAAGTATTTTCATAGGTTAATAATATCAAATTTCTTTCCGCAGATGTTTCATCGCAAATATCCCTGCACCCGTGAGGCATATGAGAGATGCGGCTGCAACGGTATTTGTGGTCCCTATGCGCTCCGACATTATACCCATAAGAAAATTGCCTATAGGCGTAAAGCCGAGGAACACAAAAGAATAAACGCTCATCACCCTTCCCCTGAGGTTATCCGTTGTTGAAAGCTGGATAAAACTGTTTGCTGTTGCAAGGAAACTTACTATTCCCCAGCCTGCCATAATCAGCAGTAAAAGTGAAACTGCAAACAGCCTTGAGAAAGAAGCAAGAAGAAGCGCAAGCGAAAAACATAATCCCGAGATGGACATTAATCTCAATTTATTTTCCACAGCGGTTCTAAAGGCAAGCATAAGCGCGGCTGAAAGAGCGCCTAATCCTGTGGCGCTTACAAGAAACCCAAGACCCGTCGGCCCGGCCTGGAATATCTCCTCTGCAAATACGGGCAGGAAGCTTATAAAAGGAATTCCGAAGAGGCTGAAGACTGAAATAAGGATTATCATGTAAAAGATGTCCTTTCGGCTTTTTATAAAATAAAAACCTCCGGCCAGATCTCTTAAAAGACCTTCCCGCTCTTTTCGTATTTCGCCTTTTGCGCTTATCCTTGAAAGGGCGATTATTACAGGGATAAAACTTGCCGCATTAAGATAAAAACACGAAGGAAGCCCCAAATATGCTATTACTATTCCTGCGATTACAGGGCCGATAAGCCGTGCGCCGTTAAAGGCCGCGGAGTTAAGGGCAATGGCATTAAGGAGAGGGCCTTTGCCCACCATCTCAATCACAAAAGCCTGTCTTGCAGGCATATCAAAGGCGTTTACAGCGCCGAGAAAAAACGCCAGGAATATTACCTGATATACGGTTGTTGCTCCTGAAGCGGTGAGTATTCCAAGTAGAAGCGCAGGTATTATTGACAGCGCCTGTGTAAGAATTAAGAGGTTTCTTTTTCTGAACCTGTCCGCCGCAATTCCTCCGATTAATGTGAAAAGAAGTATGGGAAGGGTTGACGCAGCCGCCACCATTCCAAGATAAAATGGAGATTTTGTCAGGGAGTATACAAGCCACCCTTGTGCCACGGACTGCATCCAGGTGCCTGAAAGGGAAATCAATTGGCTGAACCAGAAGAGGCGGAAGTCTCTGAAGTATAGGGCTGAGGGCCTTTCGGAATTTTTCATTATAATATTTTACATATATAGTCCCTGTTTTTCTTAAATCCTTTCTTATCTGCTATAATCCCTTTATTATATCCCTCAGGAGGATGTCGTGAGGTTATTAAAGACTGCTTTTATTTTGCTCATTTTTCTTGCTGTTATGGTTTCGTCATGCGGGAAGAAGAAAGAGGAGCAGCCTGCTGCAAAAAAGCTTATTGTTGTAACCACGTTATTCCCGCTTTATGACTTTGTAAAAAACATAGGCGGAGACTATATTGATGTTTCGCTGCTTCTTCCTCCGGGTGTTGAGTCTCATGGCTTTGAGCCGAAGCCGGAAGATATTGTAAAGATAAATAAGGCGGGCATTTTTATATACACGGGGAAATATATGGAGCCGTGGGCTGATAAAATCCTCAAAAGTATAGATAATAAAGGCCTAGTTGTTGTGGATTCAAGTTCCGACATAAAGCTTATAAAAGAGTCTGAGGAAGAAGGGCCTGATGATAAACACGGCAAGGGCGAGGAGATGGATCCTCATATCTGGCTTGATTTTGCCAAGGCCCAAAAGATGGCTGACAACATGCTTGAAGGGTTTATCAAGGCTGATGCCGCAAATACGGATGAGTACCGTAAAAATGCCGAGAAATATAAAACATTGCTCTCCGCTCTTGACAATAAATTCCGCGAAGGTTTAGCCTCATGCAGCACAAAATATTTTATACATGGAGGGCATTATGCCTTCGGATATATGGCTAAAAGATACGGGCTTAATTATATTTCTGCATACCACGGTTTCTCGCCTGATTCCGAGCCTTCTGCAAAACGCCTCGCGGAGCTGATCAGGAAAATGAAAGAACATAATGTTAAGCATGTCTTTTACGAAGAGCTTGTGTCTCCCCGCGTTGCCGATACCATAGCAAAGGAGACCGGAGCCGGACTGCTTCAGCTTCATGCCGCCCATAATATAACGAAAGAGGAATGGGACAAGGGGATAACATTTATCGGACTTATGGAACAAACGCTTAATAACCTTAAAACCGGACTGCAATGCAAATAATATCTATTGAAAATCTATCCGCAAAATACAATTCATCGGATATTTTCAGCGCGGTTACGTTCAGCGTTAACACGGGTGATTATGTTGCGCTGGCAGGGCCTAATGGTTCGGGGAAAAGCACGCTTATCAAGACAATGCTCGGGCTTATAGAACCTGCGCGCGGAACCGTCAAAATCTTCGGTGTTTCTCCGGCTGATTTTACAGACTGGAAAAAAGTGGGCTATATACCTCAGAGACTCGTGTCTTTCAGCCCGTATTTTCCCGCGACAATAAAAGAAGTTGTTGCAATGGGGCTTCTTTCAGGGAAAAAATTCCCGCGAAGGCTCTTATCCGGAGATAATGAGGCGATTGACAGGGCCTTGTCTTTAATGGATATTTCGGCGTTAAAAGATAAAAAAATAGGAGAGCTTTCAGGAGGGCAGCAGCAGAGGGTAATAATTGCCCGTGCTCTTATCAATGACCCGGAGCTTCTTATCCTGGACGAGCCCACGACTGCCGTGGACCCCGAGACAAGGGAAAAGTTTTTTGATGTTATCGGAGGCCTCAATAAAAATAAAAATACGACTGTGATGCTTATAACCCATGATACGGGAAGCGCGGGCAAGTATGCGTCAAAACTTTTGTATTTTGACAGAAGGGTTGTTTTTTACGGCACCTTTAAAGACTTCTGCGAATCGGCTAATATGTCCGAGTATTTCGGACCCGGTTCGCAGCACCTGATATGTCACAGGCATGATTAAAAAGAAATGGTGAATGGGTGAATAGGTGAATAGGTAAATGAGAAAAGCGAAGGAACGGTCCCTATTTACGGACACAACCCCCTTTAATTCCCCCTTTGTTAAGGGGGAAAACAGGGGGTTGTAGAGGGAACCGTCCCTTCGGAGCGATATGGAGTTCATTGAATTTCTGAATTACGGTTTTGTGCAAAGGGCTATTATAGCAGGCTCTTTCATTGCCGTTCTCTGTTCAATTTTAGGCATGTTCCTTGTTCTGAGGAGACTGTCGCTTATCGGCGACGGCCTGGCGCATGTTACTTTCGGGGGAGTTGCGCTGGGGCTTCTTTTAAAGGTTTATCCGGTTTATGCGTCAATACCGGTTGTGCTCCTCGGCGCATACGGGATTCTGAAGCTTATGGAAAGGGCGCGGCTTTACGGCGATGCAGCCATAGGCATCATATCCGCTGCCGGGATAGCCTTAGGCGTGCTTATAGCAAGCCTTGCCGGGGGCTTTAATATAGACCTTTTCAGCTATCTGTTCGGAAACATACTTGCCGTGAGCAAGGAAGAGGTGGTCCTTTCTGCTGTCATGTCTCTCACGGTGCTAACAGTAATAGGGCTGTTTTATCATGAGCTTATTTCCGTAACATTTGACGAAGACCTTGCAAGGGTATCAGGCCTTAAAACAAAAACCGTTAATATGGTGCTTGTGATGCTCACGGCAGTTACGGTTGTGCTTGCAATGAGGCTTGTCGGAGTTATGCTCGTTTCAGCCTTGCTCATACTTCCGGCTGTCTCTGCTTTTCAGGCTGCAAAGAGCTTTAAAGGCGCGATATTGCTGTCGTCTGCTTTCGGGATATTGTCGGTGCTTGCCGGAATATTTATCTCTTTTTCATTCAACCTGCCTGCCGGAGCGACAATAGTCCTTTTGAATATAGTAATATTGGCCGCTGTTTTTCTTTATAAGAAATTGAGATATTAGTGTAAGTGTTAGCGCGAGTGTAAGCTTTAAGAAATCTTACTTTCACTATTTTTGCTTTTTGCCTTCCAAATCTAATAATATATTAAACATATGCCGAAGAAGAAAATTTCAAAAAGACCGGGCTGGGACGAATATTTCATAAACATTGCCAGGGCTGTTGCAACCAGGGCTACATGCCTCAGGCGCAAATACGGCGCGGTGATTACGAAAGACAATATCATTATCAGCACGGGATATAACGGCGCTCCGGCAGGCATGAAAGACTGTCTTGACGTCGGGAAATGCACGAGAAAAGAGCTTCAAATCCCTCACGGCCAAAGATACGAACTCTGCCACAGCGTTCATGCAGAGGCAAATGCAATAATACGCGCGGCGGTTCACGAGCTTGAAGGCGCAACCATCTATATTTCAGGCGCGGATGACGGAGCACGCGAGTGTCATTCGGAGCCTTGCATGATGTGCAAAAGGATAATACTTAACGCGCGAATTGCAAAAGTAGTCTATTCCGACGGCAACGGCGGTTTTCATGTAATCAACCCTAAAAATTGGCTCAAACATCGGGTCTGAAATGGAGATATTCAGGCAATTAAGATGGCCGCAGGATATACTGGACATCATCCTCGTGTCCTTTCTGCTTTACCGCCTGCTCCTCTTTATAAAAGGCACGAGGGCCGTTCAGATGCTCATAGGCATCGGTGTTCTTCTGGTTGCGTCTTTATTTTCAGGTTATACCGGCCTTTACACAATGGACTGGATAATCCAGAGCTTCTGGGCGCAGATAGTCATAGCGCTTATAGTGCTTTTCCAGCCTGAGATACGAAGGGCGCTTGCACACATGGGCAAGACGCCGTTTTTGCAGCCCTTCACATCTGCAGAGGAACTTAAATCGCTGGAAGAGATAGTCAAGGCTTCGGTGGCCCTGGCGAACAGAAAAATAGGGGCGTTGATTGTTATTGAGCGCGAAACAAGCCTGAATGAATTTGTTGAGATAGGAACCTCGCTTGATGCGAAGGTTACACGCGAAATCATTCTCAGCATCTTTCATCCTTCATCTCCGATACATGACGGGGCGGTTGTTATAAAAGGAAACAGGATTGTCGCAGCAGGCTGTTTTCTTCCTATAATGCTCAGCACCGAGGTTGATAAGGCGATGGGCACCAGGCACAGGGCAGGGCTCGGGCTTACGGAAGAAACCGATGCGGTTGCCATTATAGTTTCTGAGGAGACAGGCAACATCTCTATGGCTGTCGGCGGAAGGCTTGAAACCCATATTGACATGGGAACCCTCCGCGATATATTAACGGATATGTTTACATCACAGAAAAAGGCAGGAAAATGAAAAAGCTGCTGCTTGAGAATTTCGGGTTGAAGGTTACCGCGCTTATTATGGCGGTAATCCTCTGGTTTTTTGTTATCTCAAAGGGACAGTCGGAAATAGCAATTGACGTTCCTGTTGAACTTAAGAATATGCCGCCAGGGCTTGAGAGCGTTAACCGGCATGGAGCAAAAACCGTAAATGTGAGCCTGAAAGGGCAGGAGAGGCTGCTAAGAAATATAAAGCCTTCCGACCTTCGGGTTCATGTTGATTTAAGCAAGGCCAAAAAGGGAAAAGCCATATACTACATAGACAAAGAAAACGTGATACATCCTGCTTCTATGAGCATTACTAGCATAACTCCGTCTTCCGTGACGATTACACTTGAAGAGACGCTTCTTAAGACCGTGCCGGTCCAGGCAATTACAGCAGGCCGTCCCAAGGAAGGTTTTGTTGTCGGTTCTGTGGAGGTTGCGCCTAAAGAAATGGCCATTGAGGGAGTGAGGACAGAGACAGGCAAGGTGAAATTTTTAAAGACAGAGCCGGTGGATATTTCAGACGCGGATAAGACCTTCACGCAGGCTGTGCGCATTGATATGGCAGGCAGGAATATAAGAACCGATATACAGGAAGTGAATGTGAAGGTTATTATAAAAAGAAAGTGAACAGTGTAAGTGATTAGCGTCAGAAATCGGAACTGAGAACCGGCACTGAAAACTGACACAAAAGGCGGAATTTTCAAATGAAATTATTCGGGACAGACGGCATAAGGGGAAGAGTTAACAAGCATCCCATGACCCCTGAGAATGTGCTCAGGATCGGAATGGCTGCGGCAAAAGTTCTGAGAAAAAGGCACGGCAGGAATACGGTTCTGATAGGAAAGGACACGAGGCTCTCAGGCTATATGATAGAAAGCGCCCTCACCTCCGGAATTTGCTCAATGGGGATGAATGTGACGCTTGTCGGGCCTATCCCGACTCCGGGGGTTGCATTTCTTACAAGGGCTTTGAGGCTTGACGCAGGTATTGTTATATCGGCATCGCATAATCCCTATGAGGATAACGGTATAAAGTTTTTTTCATCCGACGGGTTCAAGCTTCCCGATGAAATAGAAAAGAGCATTGAAGAGCTTGTTGTGGATGACGGGCTTGGCACAAAAAGAACCTCGGGTTCAGAGATAGGAAAGGCCTACAGGCTTGATGATGCAACAGGCAGATATATTGAATACATAAAATCAACAGTGCCCAAGGGCGTGACACTTGAAGGGATAAAGGTTGTTGTGGACTGCGCAAACGGCGCGGCTTATAAAACAACGCCGTGGGTTCTGCGCGAACTCGGGGCAGAGGTTATAGTGATAAATGACAAGCCGGATGGAATTAATATTAATGATAAATGCGGCGCGCTATATCCTGAGATGCTCCGGAAAGCGGTTGTGCAGCATAAGGCTCATGCAGGCCTTGCGCATGACGGAGATGCGGACCGGACTATTTTCTGCGATGAAAAGGGCAGAATCGTGAACGGAGACCGGATTATAGGGATATGCGCGGTTGACTTTAAGCGCGAAGGGAAGCTCAAGGGCAATACGGTTGTCTCTACTGTTATGAGCAATCTCGGGCTTGAGCGATATCTTGGGAAAAACGGGATTAATTTTATAAGGACCAAGGTCGGGGACAGATTCGTTGCCGAGAAGATGCGGGAAGGCGGATATAACTTTGGAGGAGAACAATCAGGGCATATAATATTCTCCGATTACAATACAACAGGCGACGGGCCTATCACGGCGCTGCATGTGCTCTATCTGATGAAGAAAAGAAATAAGCCTTTTTCCAAGCTTGTATCGGATATAGCGCTCTATCCTCAGGCGCTGATAAATATTCATACGGAAAAGAAAAGGGATTTTAAATCAATCCCTGAGATAGGCGCGGCCATCAGGAGGGCTGAGGAAAAACTCGGCATAAGCGGCAGGATACTTGTCAGACCCTCCGGCACAGAGCCGAAGATACGTGTGATGGTTGAGGGCAAAGAGAAGAAGCTGATAGGGAAAGTCGGAAACGAAATAGCAAGAGTTGTAAAAGAATATTTGTAATACAGGCTGAGGATGTTATTCTTCATCTCATTTCTTGCCGGCATAATCCTGTTTTATTCATTTCAGTATTTCCCTGTCACAAACAGTATCATATTTCTCCTGTTTTTTGCCGGACTGATTTTTAAGAAAAGGTATCTGCTTATCCCTGTTCTTGCCGTAGGGGTTTTATATGGTTTTTTCAGATATGTGCCGGAAGCAGATTTCTCTGATATCAGGGGAAAAGAAGTAATCGCAACAGGGGTGTTCACTTCGGATGCGGTTCCGGCATCAACCGGGAAATTCATTCAGGAATTCCGTCTAAAATCAGCGGTTGATAGAGAAACAGGGGAACAAGCAAGAGATATTGTAGGCAACGATATATTTATTTTTTCTGATTCCGAGTTTGCAACAGGGCGCATATACGAGATAGAGGCTAAGACAGGCAAAGACAACAGAAGGTTCAATCCCGGAATGACAGAGAATAACAATATCTATGCGAACCTGATTGAAGTCAGAGATGTAAGGGACGGCAAAAAAAACGCATGGACTTTGTTTGAGGACGCCAGGGCAAAACTCAACAGGCATATTACGGATAACTTCAATAGTGATTCGGCAGCTCTTATTTCCGCCATAACAACAGGACAAAGAGGCAGTATGAGCGAGGCATTGAAAGATGCCTTTAATTCAACAGGACTGGCCCATGTCTTGAGCATTTCAGGCACGCATTTTGGAATCTTCTCCGTGCTTTTATTCGGGATATTCAGGCTTATAATTAAATTTCTGCCTTACGGCTTGCTTCAGAGAATTACACTTTATGCCTCACCGTCTCAGACAGCAGCGGCCTTAAGCCTTCCATTTATGCTCGCATACCTGGCCCTTTCCGGATGGAGCCTTCCGGCAGTAAGGTCTTTTATAATGATAAGCCTTTTTCTTATCGGGCTTTTGATAGGCAGGAAAAGGTTCTGGCTTAACTCTCTCTTGTTTGCCGCTTTTGTAATGGTTCTATGGAATCCGGAGGCGCTCTTCAGCCTTTCTTTTCAGCTTTCATTTCTTGCGGTATTATTCATAGGATTTGCAGTAAAGATAGACAGAGCCGCAGTTGGAGAAACCCATTCACCGATTCACCCATTCACCGATTCACTATTCCAAAGAATACTTCGCTATTGTGCGGCTGTTCTTAAGACTTCTATTTTGCTTACTCTTTCAGCCTCTCTGGGGACAGCGCCTCTGGTCGCATATCACTTTCATTATTTTTCTGTCATATCTCCGGTTTCAAATCTCTTAATCACCCCTCTTGTAGGCTTTGTGCTTTTGCCGTTGTCGCTTTTGTCCTCTTTTGTATTTCTTTTTACAGGGCATTTTATATTTAGCTCTCTCGTCTCGGCGGTAACTGATGTCACTATTTATCTCGTAAGGTTCACAGCAGAAATCCCGTTTTCAGATATAAAGATACCGGCATTCCCATTATCTTCGGTAATAGTGTTTTATGCCGGGTTTGGTTTTTACTTTTTCGTAAGCAAGAAGAAACTTGTCCCGCTTATAACTTCTTCCCTGCTGATAATCTATTTGCTTGTTCACTTTTCAAAAGGCAGCGAAATGGGAATCACCTATCTTGATGTGGGGCAGGGAGACGGAGCGGTTATTGAACTTCCCGATAAAAAGGTTGTTGTAGTGGATACAGGGAAAAGCGGGCGCGAGGTTTCGGCTTTTTTAAAATATTTAGGCAGAAATAAGATAGATGCGCTCGTTCTTTCGCATGCGGATTCAGACCATGCCGGAGGGGCGGATTATCTTAAGGAGCGGTTTAAGATTAGAGAACGCTGGGACAACGGACGCCTTGTTTATCAGGAGGCGAATAAAGCCGGCCTGGTTCTCAGGATTCTTGAAAGAGGCGATGTGCTAGAAGGCCATGGATATAAAATATATGCGCTTCATCCGTATAAGGAATTTTATACAATAAACGGGAAGAGCGATGACGGAGGGAATGACAGTTCTCTGGTATTGAAAATAGAGGGCAGGAATAAATCATTTCTTTTTACAGGAGATATTAAAGAGGAGGCTGAAGAGGACATAATCCATCTTGCTAAATGGCTTAAGAGCGATGTAATTAAGGTCCCGCATCACGGCGGAAGGACCTCGGCGTATAGACCTCTCTATGATGTCGTATCTCCTGAGATTGCGGTAATAAGCGTCGGCAGGGGGAACTCTTTCGGGCATCCCCATCAGGATACGCTTGATATGCTGCATGGCGTAAAGATATACCGCACCGACATAAACGGCGCGGTAAAGATAACGGAAAAGGATAACGGGCTTGAGGTTAAGACGCACAATGATTTCAGATTTTCAAAGACAAGAAGCCTTGCAGGCGAGATGAAAAATATAAAGAGGTTATTTGAGGTGTGGTGAGAAGGACTGCGCTTGAAAAGATAAAAGAGGTTTCGGCTTTTCTGGAGTCCAAGGGCATTGAGGACTCGCTCAGGGAAGCTGAAATCATTGTAACCCATTGCCTCGGCATAGACAAGGCAGCGCTATACCGCGACAATCCAGTTGTTCCTGAAAAAGCCATAAAGGAAATTGAAAGCATCCTCCAAAGGCGCGCTCAGAGAGAGCCCCTGCAATATATTATCGGCCATGTGGAGTTTTTGGGATTGAAGATAAAAGTCGGCAAAGGCGTTTTAATCCCGCGGCCTGAAACCGAATTATTAGCAGAGGAAGTAATAAAAACAGTCCCCAGCCTCAAGTCCCAAGTCCCAAGTCGCATCCTTGACCTTTGCACCGGAAGCGGGTGCCTTGCGCTTGCGCTTGCGAAAAATTTTCCCGATGCCGAGGTTTACGGCACTGACATATCAAAAGATGCGATAAGGTATGCGTGCGAGAACGCAAAGCTCAATGACATTAAAAACATAACATTCTTAAAGGGCTCGCTGTTTGAGCCGCTGAAGCAGCTTATATCCGCAAGGCCTCTTAAGTTTGACGTGATTGTCTCAAATCCTCCTTACATAAAAAGCGATGAGATTGCATGCCTTCAGCCTGAGATATATAAATGGGAGCCGAGGAATGCGCTTGACGGCGGGGAAGACGGGCTTGACTATTACAGGGCAATACTCTCAGCGGGCCGCGCGTGTCTGGCCTTCACCGGAGTTATGTTTCTTGAAATAGGGGAGGGGCAGGCTGAAGAGGTCTCGGAGATTGCGCTGCAGAAAGGTTTCCGGAATATTTCTGTTATAAAAGACTACGCGGGTATAGAAAGAATCATTGTTGCAAGGGCATTATAGACTCATAAATATTTTATATAAGCCAATCCTTGACTTTGGATTTGAAGTTTAATTAAGATAGCAACGATTTTTTTTTGAGGAGGCTCTTATGGCAGCAGGCATGCACGAAGTTCTTTTAATGGATGCAATCGTTGATCCCAACAAAGTCCCGCATAATGTTACTTACGCAGTCCTGGCGTCTGTCATTCTCATAACTGTTGCGCTTGTTATCAGGCGTTCACTCAGAATGGTGCCGACAGGGCTTCAGAATTTTATTGAAGCTGTTGCTGAGACCTTTCTTAAGCTCTCGGAGGAAAACATAGGGCCTCACTGGGGGAAGACGTTTTTCCCTTTGATAAGCACGTTATTTATGTTTATACTCCTTTGCAATTTTATGGGGCTTATCCCGGGATTTGCCTCTCCCACAAGCGATATAAACACGAATGCTGCAATGGCTATACCTGTCTTTCTTGCAACTCATTTTTACGGAATTAAGGTTCACGGCATAAAATACATGAAACATTTTCTCGGCCCCATATGGTGGCTTGCACCGCTGATGTTCATAATTGAGTTCATCGGGCATCTTGTAAGGCCTATTACCCCCTCGGTAAGGCTTTTCGGGAACATGGTAGCAAAGCATATAATCCTGGCGTTCTTGCAATGCTTGCGCCGCTTCTCATCCCGATTCTTATACTCGGGCTTGGAACTCTCGTAAGTTTGATACAGGCATTTGTCTTTGTCCTTCTTACCACTTTATATCTTGCAGGAGCTGTAGAAGAAGGGCATTAAAATACGAGTTTTAAAGAAAGGAGGAGAGAAAAATGAAAAAAATCATTTCAGTAATTTTAATCACGCTTGCTCTTATCTGCTTGTCTGTGCCGGTTGCTTTTGCAGAGGAAGCTGCCAAGCCGGCAGCTTCAGGCGATTCTACTAAAACAATGGCTGTTTTAGCCGCGGCGCTGGCAATAGGCATTGCAGCATTGGGAACAGGAATCGGACAGGGTTTGGGTTTGAGCAAGGCTTGCGAAGGAGCAGCAAGGAATCCCGGCGCGGCGCCGAAGATTCAGCTTCTGCTTATCATCGGTCTTGCTATGATTGAGTCTCTGGCAATTTATGCCCTGCTTGTATCATTGGGCATTCTAATCAACCAGAAACTCTTCTTCTAAACGAAGAAAACCGACTTGTTTTAAGAAGGGCTCGCTTCGGCGAGCCCTTCTTAATTTTGTCTTTGCTCTGTAATACGATGATTTGTATTTTTCGGGCTTGAACGATTTAAGGCGGACGACCTTGCAGTTTGGAAACCTCTCTTTAATCTTTTCCTCAGACACGCGCTGGTCATACCCAAGCGCAATGACATCCGGCTTCAACTCTTCCAGTATCAAAAAAATATCTTTATCCGTATAACCCAGGATAACCTTATCGGGTATCCCTGTTTTCTCCACGTTATCCCTTCGCTCTGTCTCATTATGCTCCGGCAGGATTCCCTTTATCCTCTTTACATTTTCATCCCGCGCGACGATTACAACGAGTTCATCCCCAAGCCCTTGGGCCTGCTTTAGAAAGTCGGCGTGGCCTAAATGTAAATGGTCAAAGGTCCCGGCGCAAACAACGCGTTTTTTTTTCATAAAGGTATAGCGTTTTTAGGGGGCTATTCTATGTTAAATGTTGCAACCTCTTTCATGCCGGGGAGGTATTGCCCCACCGGGACAAGTTTTTTATTTTCTTTTACGCAGTCTATGAGGATTACCCAGAGCTGATTCAATTCATTTTTTTCCCTATCATTTTCAGGCGTCATTTTTATCAATGTGCCTTCAAGTTCTATCTTCATGCGCGCCTCCTTTTTGTGTTTTAAATAAACAATAGCGGGTTTAGAAATGCGTGTCAAGAAAGATCACAGCACATCCGGTTTGTCGCTTGCAATTCCGTCAACCCCCTTGTCGCGGAATTGTTTTGCCTCCTCTTTTGTGTTAATGGTCCAGACTATTACCTTGAGATTTTTCTTGTGCGCATCCTCAACATTCTTCGTATGGGTAAACCTGTAAAGGGCGACAAGATACTGGGCTTTTAATTTCAGGGCTGAGGCAATGGGATTTTTATGCCGGGCATAGATGAGTCCTGTCTCAATCTTGCTGTCTAACTTTCTTATCTCTGACAGCGCCTCTTCATGGAATGAAACAATGATTGCGCGGCCAGCAAGTTTTTGTTTTTTTATAACGGCAAGGACCTTCTTTTCATAGCCTGTTTCTTTTAACTCAATGAGAATTTTCTCAACCCTTTCTCCGATGAATTCCAAGGCCTCCTCAAGAGCCGGGATTTTGTTTTTCGAAAGCTTTTTAAGTTCTTTTAATGTAGAGGCGTTTATCTCAATATCCTTTCCGAATACTCTTTTAAGGTTATCGTCGTGAAAGGCGATGAGTTTTCCGTCCTTTGTTGCTCTTACGTCAAATTCAATTGCATTTACACCGAGTTCAAGAGCCTTCTTAAAACTCTCAAGGGTGTTTTCAGTCTCATAGGCCCTTGCTCCTCTATGCCCGATTTTAAGAAACATTTATGAATTTCTCTATTGCTGAAATGAGGTCGTTATCAGGGTCTATAAAAGATATGCCGTAAAGGTTCTTTTTTTCTTGAGCCTGTTTTTCTATAATGCGCACAAGCTCTGCTTCGGCTGTTACGCTTTCTGAACCGGTAAGGGAAAAGGAGCAGGTTATTGTATCGCCTTCGTAAAGCTCTGCATCCGAACTGAAAAGCAGGCCGGATACGCTTATGTTCTCTATATTGCCTGAAAATGAAAGTTTTGTTTTTTTGCCCTCAAGCCTTATCTTAAGGGGCGCTCTGCAGGATCCTCTCAGTGCAATATTAAGCAATCTATGCATCTCCTGAAGAAGCACGGCTGAACTTACATCGCTTGGCAGGAATGCGTTTGCATTACAGGACACGCATCTTTCCGAATCGGATTCCGGAGGGCATATAATGATGATTGATACCGCGCAGAGTTCAGGGTCTTTGCGTATGACGGAGCAGAGTTCTTCTCCGCTCATCCGGGCTGTGTCAAGGGTTGCCACAAGGAGGTCCGCCTTTTCTTTTTTATGGATGTTGAGGATATCCTCATTTGATTCTGCAGGCAGCAGCCTGAAGCCGGACCTGTCAAGAAAGCTCTGTTCTTTTTTCAATGTCCCGATAATATCTTTGCTGAGAATAACCTTTTTCATAACAACCGCTGTGCAGGTATTTTGTAAAAACATTTCAAAAAATGCAATACAGCTTGAAGCCTGATGCGTTATCAATCTATAATATCAGCCGTTACACAGCAGGAAAGGCCGATGCGCACTGGGGGCTTCATGGATATTAGCGTTAGCATAGAAAAAGATTCAATAGCCATTCCTATTGAAAACCCGTTCCGCATTAATCTGGATTATGTTGTGAGCCGGATAGATGAATTCTGCGCTTCAAAAGGCGCTGCTGTCAGCGGCCTGGATATTAGAGGGCTGATACAGCAGATGACAAGGGGGATTGCGGGGTGCGAGAGGGGATGTCCGGCTGATGCAAGAGAGTTTGTCCGCAGAGGGGTTAAGGGTTTCAAGCTGGCCTATGTTGAGGGAGGAATTCTTACCGCAACAGCATCGCTCGGAAACAACAAAGAACTTTCTATAAAGATATTCCCTGATTTTTAGGAAGGTGAAAATTACCTTGACAGGCTTGCCACCTGCTTGTATATTAGGGTTCAGGAGGATAAATGGATAAGAAGCTGAAAGTAACAATTGAATTATGGCAAAAAGAAAAATGGGTTATAGCCAGAATACCCGAACTGGATTTCATCGCACAAGGGCAAACCATTGAAGAAGCAAAAAAGAATCTTAACGAAGTAGTGCAGATCCAATTAGCAGAGATGAAAGAAATGGGAACATTTGAGGATTATCTGGCTGAATGCGGTTTCGTGCTCAAGGATGATGTTGTAGAACAGCATTTAGATATTATCGGATTTGAAAAGCAGGTTTTACAGGTTGCCTGATGCCGAGGATATTTCCGACTGACTGGAAAACACAATTGAAGATATTTGAGATGTTCGGCTGTAAGTATAAGCGCAAAGAAGGTTCGCATCATGTTTTAACAGGCCCAAATGCAAAACGGGCAGTGGTTATTCCGGAATACGCTGAGATTGATGTTGAGATAATTAAAAATAATATGCGCACAGCAAATATGAGTAGGGAAGAATATTTTAAGCTTTTAGAGAAGATTTAATTTTTGGATTGTGGGGGGAAAAGACATGGGATAACTAAGCCGCAGGCATTAATCCTGCACAGACAGACAGACAGACAGACAGACAGACAGACAGATTTAAGTCGTTAGTAGAACAAAATAGAAATTTCAAAAGGCATGACTGCCATCGGCGTCATGCCTTTTTTATTTGAAAAATCAAACGAGGAATAGGAGGAATAGGATGGGTAAGCATAGTGAATTATTTCCGATGAACATTAAGCCGTTAATTTTCTTAGTGGCTGTTATGGCGACAGCTTTTATAGTTTCTTCCTGCGCATCCAAAGTAACTGTAGCAGAGTTCAGGCAGGAACCGCTTGATTCAAAAACAGCATCTCACCAGTTGCCTCAGTATGTTATAGACAAGAAGAAGGCTAAACTGGCTGTTCTGCCACCGGGGGATGCAACACAATTCAGAGATGTCTGCGGATTAGCAAAGTCAGCGCATGAAAACTTGGCACAGACACTCGCAAAAATTGGCACTGTTGATGTTGTTGAAAGAGGTCAGCTTGATGCCTTTATGCAAGAGATGAAATTTCAAGCAGGGATTACTAATGAAATAGACGCAAACAAATTTATGGAGATAGCAAAAGGGATTGACTATGTTTTTGTTGGTTCTATTTCATCTGCAAGCGCGACCTGCAGTAGAGCGGAAAATGTGGATTTATTAGGCACTCTTTTGGCTAAAAAGGGCGAGGGAATAAAAACAGAGCAGGTTTGTAGGGATCAAGGAAGAGTGCTCATCAATTATAGAGTTATTGAATTCCCAAGCGGGAAAGTTAAACATGTTTTTACATTAAATGGGCAGAAAACCATTAACAGGAATATATCATACGCTGATATGGTTATGGGATGTAAATTGCAGGATCCATGTGGAATACTTCAGGAAGCAACTTACCGGGCTATTGATGATGCAAAAGAAAGTCTTACAGAGACATTTTCTACTTATGGCTATATTTTCAAAACTATAACTCACAAATCTAATAAGAAAAACCGTATAGCATTTCTAAGCCTTGGCAAGGCGGATGGTCTTGAAGCAGGCAGTGCGGTTGACATAATAGAGTTTATTACTGAAAAAGACCCAATCAAAGGCACAGAATCAGCGGTTGCACGTGTAGTTGCCGAGTGTATAGTAACCGAAACAGAGCTTCTCAATGATAGAAGTATCTGTATTATAAGTGAAGAAAATGCGGATTCTGTCTTTGTAAAGCATGCTGTGAGGACAAAGTCTGAAACAGGCGTTTTCAGAGGTATGCAAAAGATATACAGAAAGGTATTCTAAGAACAAATTGAGGCGGTGAAGCTTGTCTAAAAACTACCTATTTCAATGAAAGGGGTCATTCTCGAGGAAGCGGGAATCCAATATGTTCTGGATTGCCCGATCAAGTCGGGCAATGACAAAGTCTGAGTTTTTAGACAAGCTCGGTGTGTTGTATTTGCTATATAAAAATGATGTCTGGGCAATAAAGAGGTGAGTTTTTTATTGCCGAAGGAAAGCAGGGTTTATAAACTCTTGAATAAAAAATAAAAGGAGAAAGAAGATGTCTATATTAAGATTAAGAATATTTCTTGCAGTGCTGCTGACTATCACAGCGTTAATTTTTTCCGGGTGTGTGACGATGGAAAGTTTGCAGAAAAAATATCCGGGTTATACTGTTGTTGGCAAGGAAAGAAGAGAATCAATTCAAGATGTCCCGGTTTGGCTTTTTTCTTGCATAAGCCCGAACGGAACAGTGAAATGCAGGGTGGAAAGTGTTGCCGCGTGCGCAGATTGTTATCCGAATCCTGGCGTCAATCAATGTACAATTAACTGCAATACAAGTAAAGGAGACAGATGGGACAAACGTCAGATAGGAACTAAAAAGACATCTCTATATCAGCCCCTTCTTAAGTTAAAATCTCCCACGGGACAAGTGGTAGAAGAGAAGGTATCTGCATCTATCTATAACGAAGTAAAGGAAGGACAAGTTTTTCAGGCGAACCTGAGCGCTTACGAATGGTATTCAAAAGGCTATGACTACGAATTGAATAAAAAAGATTATGATACTGCAATCCAATACTATCTCAAGGCAATAAGCATTGATCCAAACCATGAAAATGCACTCTTTGGATTAGGATACATCTATAATGCAAAGAAAGAATACGCTAAAGCGATTGAATATTACAACAGGGTTCTGGCCATTAATCCCCGCTATAAAGAGGCACTTAATAATGTAGGGCTGGCACATGAAAACCTGAAAGACTATACGAAGGCTGAGAGTTACTACCGTAAATCAATAGAGGTTGACCCTTCATACAGTACTGCATGGGAAAGTCTCGGTTATGCGTTGTATTACCAGCAAAAAGATAATGAAGCCAAAGAGGCGTGGAAAAAGGCGGTTTCCCTTGGAAAGACCTCAGCGAGGGATGCGCTTAAAAAATATTACAATATTACTTTTTAACTGAAAATATAAAGATACGAAAAAAACAATGGAAGAAATTGGGACGGTTCTAATTGTTGACAATAAAGACAGATATTTGTTAGTGTTCTTTCATGCCAAGAGCAGCAAGAATAGCCCCATCAAACTATATCTACCATGTCCTCATGCGGGGCAATAACCGTCAGGACATCTTCAAAGACGAAAAAGACCATGAGAAGTTCATCTCAATAATCGCAAGATATAAAGAAAAGTTTGATTTTAAACTCTATCACTACGTCCTCATGAGAAACCATGTCCACCTGGTGCTTGAGCCTTCTGAAAAAGGCGGAGGCCTTGCACAGATAATGAAAGGCATAAACCTGTCATACGCGCAATCCTTTAAGGGCCGATACAGGCATTTCGGGCATTTCTGGCAGGACAGATATAAAAGCATTCTGATATCAAAAGATGAATATCTTCTTGCCTGCGGCAGTTACGTTGAATTAAATCCTGTGAGAGCAGGGGTGGTTGAAGACCCCAAAGACTACAAATGGAGCAGTTATTCCTCTTATGCCTATGGAAAGAGAGATAAGCTGGTTGATGAACATTCTATTTTCAGAAACCTTTCTGACGATGAGACTGAAAGAAGAAAGAAATACAGAGAGTTTGTTAAAGGGGTGATAAAAGACAGGAAGGCCATGAAAGGCGAGATGGACAAGAGGAGGGTTTACGGGAATAAGGACTTTACAAAGGGGCTGACTAAAGAATATGAATTTGAAGAAGTCTTAAAGCGCGTGGGAAGGCCGAAAAAAAGATAATGGCCAATAAATTAGAACCGTCCCAATTATTACACAATTATTACAACCAACAGCATCGCTTGGAAACAACAAAGAACTTTCTATAAAGATGTTCCCTGATTTTTGATAAGAAAATAATAATATCCCATGAACATTGTCCTGGCGACAAGAAATAAGAAGAAGATTGAGGAGATAAAGAGGATTGTCAGGGACATGCCTGTCATGCTTTACACCCTTGACGATTTTCCGGGATGCCCTGAAGTTGAAGAAGACGGGAAGACTTTTGAAGAAAATGCCGTAAAGAAGGCGAGGGCTGTTTCAAAATATGCAAATATGCCTGCTTTAGCGGATGATTCAGGGCTTGAGGTTTATGCTTTAGCCGGAACGCCCGGAGTTCTCTCTGCAAGATATGCCGGGGAAGGCGCAGACGACAAAAGAAATTATGAAAAGCTCTTATACGAGCTGAAATCTGTCAGTGATGATAACAGAGGCGCGCGCTTTGTCTGCTGTATTGCTCTGGCATTTCCTGACGGGAAAGTAGAGACATTTATGGGGCATGCGGAAGGGAGGATAGGAAGAGAGCCGAAAGGGGCTAACGGCTTTGGATATGACCCTGTTTTTTATCCGAAAGGGCATGAAAGAACCTTTGCCGAAATGCCGGATGGCGAAAAAGACGTCCTCAGCCACAGGGGGGTGGCCCTCGGCAGGGTTCATGACTTTCTTAAAAGCCATTTATAAGAAAAATTAATATAACAATTTTTATTTTTTTCTTGAAAAAACCCAGTATTTAGAATAGTGTATAACGCTTGCGAAGACTGCATAAATTTTTTGGAATGTCCGCAGTAAATACAAGCAGTTAATTTATTCGGGTTTTTTGTTTTTAGCTTAGCTGGCAGCAAAGGAAAATAAAGGGGGGTAATTTTATGAGGATAGTATTGTTAGGCGCGCCTGGCGCGGGCAAAGGGACTCAGGCGAAGAAGCTCATTGACAAGTATGGGATCCCGCAGATATCAACAGGCGATATCCTAAGACAGAATGTAGCGGAAGGCACACCGCTCGGCAAAGAGGCAAAATCTTACATGGACAAGGGCGAGCTGGTGCCTGACAGAGTGGTTTTAGGGCTTGTGGAAGACAGGCTCAAAAAGGGTGACTGCAAGAAAGGCTATATCCTGGACGGTTTCCCGAGAAACACCGCGCAGGCAGAAGCCCTGGATAAAATCCTCGCGTCACTCGGCATGTTATTGACAGGCGCGCTGAGCGTGGATGTCCCCAAAGAGGACCTTATGAAGAGGCTCACAGGGAGACGGACCTGCAAGGGCTGCGGGCAGATGTATAACATATATTTTTCAGCTCCTAAAAAAGATGGGGTATGCGACAAGTGCGGCGGAGCGCTTTTCCAGAGGGATGACGATAAGGAAGAAACAATAAAGAGAAGGCTTGATGTTTATGACGCCCAGACCGCGCCGCTTATAGACTATTACAAGAAAAGCGGGATATTGAAATCTGTTACAGGCGTCGGAAGCATAGATGAGATATTTAACAAGGTTTGCAGCGCCTTAGGAAAATAGTTCAACCTGGTTCAAATTGTTCAATGTTGAACTAATTGAACTGCTTGAACAAATTTAAATTTCACATATAAGAAAAGGAGGAAATAATGGCACTGGTAAAACCGCATGGTAAGGCAAAGAAGCTCAGTCCCCTTTTGCTTGAGGGAAAAGAGCTTGCCGAGGAAAAGAAAAAAGCGAAGGGACTAACCGAGGTCAGGGTTACTTCAAGGGAAGCAGGAGACCTTATAATGATGGGAATCGGCGGATTTACTCCGCTTAAAGGCTTTATGGGGCCTGATGACTGGAAAGGGGTCTGCGATGAGTTTAAGATGGCGGACGGGACTTTCTGGCCAATCCCTGTAACACTTTCTACATCAGAAGGACAGGCAAAGAGTATAAAAAAGAATGAAGAAATTGCTTTGATTGATGAAGAATCAGGCGAACTCGTGGCAACGATGAAGGTCCATGAAAAATATAAAATAGACAAGGCTCACGAGTGCAAACAGGTCTTTAAGACAACAGATATGGAGCATCCCGGAGTGCAGAAGGTTATGGCTCAGGAAGAGATTAATCTGGCAGGTCCTGTTAAAGTGTTGAGCGAGGGAATGTTTCCAAAGCAGTTCCCCGGAATTTATATGAGGCCGGCTGAGACAAGAAAGATGTTTGAAGAAAAAGGATGGAGTACTGTTGCATGCCTACAGTTAAGAAATCCTATGCACAGGTCGCATGAGTTTCTTGCAAAGATCGCGATAGAGACCTGCGATGGCGTGCTCATTCATCAGCTTCTTGGGAAATTAAAACCGGGCGATATACCGGCAGCGGTCAGGGTTGAGGCTATTAACAAATTAACCGAGCTTTACTTTGTGAAGGATACAAGCATTCAGGCAGGCTATCCACTTGATATGAGATATGCGGGACCGAGAGAAGCATTGCTCCATGCGCTGTTCAGGCAGAACTATGGATGCAGCCATCAGATTATCGGACGCGACCATGCAGGCGTTGGAGAATATTATGGCCCGTTTGACGCCCAGAAGATATTTGATGAGATTCCAAAAGACGCTCTTGAAACAAAACCTCTTAAGATTGACTGGACATTCTACTGCACAAAATGCGATGGAATGGCTTCAATGAGGACTTGCCCTCACGGTAAAGAAGACAGATTGCTGTTAAGCGGCACCAAACTCAGGAAGATGCTTTCGGAGGGTGCGGACGTTCCCGATCACTTCAGCCGTCCGGAGGTCCTGGTGATTCTAAGGAAATACTATGAAGGATTGACCGAGAAGGTTGAGATAAAAGTTCATAAATATTCGGAAGGGGCGTAAGAATTGTTGTAGTTAGTAGTAAGTAGTTAGTAGTTAAGGTTTTTCCTTTTACTAACTACTTACTACCATTTTTGGTGAGAGGGGGTGAAGGAGCAAGTTAGAGATTTACGGCTTTAACTTAAAGCCGATTTTGTATTTTAAAAATATTACTAAAGGAGGTTAGGGAAATGCCAAGTTTTGTAATCACAGAAAAATGTGATGGTTGTAAGGCGCAGGATAAGACAGCATGCCAGTATATCTGCCCTCACGATTTGATGACTCTCGACAGGGAGAAGATGAAGGCTTACAATCAGGAGCCCGAGCAGTGCTGGGAGTGCTATAACTGTGTGAAGATATGTCCTCAGCAGGCGATTGAGGTGAGGGGATATGCAGACTATATCCCGCTTGGAGGAAGCGTTATTCCGCTGAGAGGAACAGACTCTATCATGTGGACAATTAAGTTCAGGAATGGCGCGCTTAAGAGATTCAAATTCCCTATCAGAATGACTGCAGAAGGGTCTGTTGACCCCTACAAAGGGCTTCCTCAGGCAGATTATTCCAAGATAAAAAACCCTGGCTATTTCTGTTATGAAGCCAAGAAACAATAATATTAGGAGGTGATATAAATGGAAAAAGAGAGTTGTACATTTTCGTATTGTCAAAAACCTCAGGTTGTTGAGCATGAGACAGACTTTCTCATAGTCGGCGGAGGTATGGCAGCCTGCGGAGCAGCTTTTGAGGCATCTGCATGGGCAAACCCCAAGAAAATCAAGATAACAATGGTTGACAAGGCAGCAACAGACAGAAGCGGCGCGGTTGCAATGGGTCTTTCTGCTATCAACACATATATGGGCGGAAATAAGGTTGAAGACTATGTAAAATATGTCAGAGGCGACCTTATGGGAATTATCCGTGAGGACCTTGTCTATGACCTTGGAAGGCATGTTGATGACAGCGTCCATAAGTTTGAGGAGTGGGGGCTTCCGATATGGAAAAAGGGAGATGATGGGTTCTCACTCGACGGTTTTCAGGCAAAAGATGCCGGCAAGAAAATGCTGAAAGACGCAGCAGATGACGCAGAGAGGGAAAAACTCGTTGTAAGATCCGGCAAATGGCAGGTAATGATAAACGGCGAATCCTATAAGGTAATCGTTGCTGAAGCTGCAAAGAAGGCGCTCGAGACAAACAGGGCAGCAACAGGGGTAGCGCAGAACCACTTTGAGAGAGTGTTCATCACAAGGCTTCTTCTTGATGCGAATAAGCCGAATACAATAGCCGGTGCTATCGGATTCAGCACCCGTGAGAACAAGGTATACATCTTCAGGGCCAAGGCAGTGCTTCTTGTTCCCGGCGGATGCGTAAATGTCTTCAGGCCGCGTTCAATCGGCGAGGGAATGGGAAGGACATGGTTCCCTGTATGGAATTCAGGCTCAGGATACGCAATGGGCGCGCAGGCTGGCGCAGAACTCGTCCAGATGGAAAACAGATTCGTGCCTGCGAGATTTAAAGACGGCTATGGCCCGGTCGGCGCATGGTTCCTCTTCTTTAAGGCGAAGGCGACAGATGCAAATAAAGATGATTATTGCGCAAACAAGGAATATCTGGATGACGCCAAGAAGAAATACGGGAAGTACGCAGAGGGTGTTCTCGGAACCGCTATGAGAAACCATCTCATGATGGAGGCGATGATTCGCGGAAAAGGCCCTATAATGATGTGGACAAACGAGGCCATGGATGCAATCAGCAAGCAGTTCAAGGGAAAACTCGGCGATAAAGAAGGCGCAAAGAAGGTTAAGCATCTAGAGGCTGAGGCATGGGAAGACTTCCTAGATATGACCATCGGGCAGGCAGGTATGTGGGCTGCTAACAATATTGAGCCTGACAAGGTTCCATCAGAGATTATCCCTTCAGAGCCATACTTCCTCGGTTCGCATGCAGGTTGCGCAGGATTCTGGGTAAGCGGCCCCGGCGATATACCAGGAGCGCCAAAGGAATGGTTCTGGGGTTACAACAGGATGTCTACAGTTAACGGCCTCTTTATGGGAGGCGATACATGCGGCGCTTCAGGACATAAATTCTCATCGGGCTCACATGCAGAGGGAAGGATCGCAGGAAAGACAGCGATTGCTTATATACTTGATAACATGAACTTCAAGCCTACGATAAAAGAGAAGGTCGATGACCTGATTGTAGAGATGTATCTGCCGTTTGAGATCTTCGAGAAGTATAAGACCTACACAACATCACCAAACCATATAAGCGTTAACCCGAACTTCATCAAGCCCGACCAGTTCCAGAAGAGGTTGATGAAGATAGCGGATGAGTACTTCGGCGGCTGCGGGACATGGTTTAAGACGAGCAAGAGCATGCTAGAAGAAGGTCTGAAAAAACTCCAGTTATTGAAGGAGGATGCAAACAAACTCGCTGCATCCAATCTCCATGAACTCCTCAGATGCTGGGAGAACTGTCACAGGGTTCTTACTGCCGAGGCACATGCAAGGCACATCCTCTTTAGAGAAGAGTCCAGGTACCCTGGTTACTACTACAGGGCTGATAAAGACTTTATTGATGACGGCAACTGGATGTGTTTCAGCGTCTCTAAGTATAATATGGCAGCAGACAAGTGGGAATTCAGGAAAGTTCCCTATGTCCAGATCTTTAAGTAGTTTTAAAGATATAAAGGGTGGGTAAGGGTCTCGCCCTTAATGAAAAAGTAATCCCCCATCCCCCCTTTTCCGCACTCAGGCGGATTCGCCGAGGCGAAAGAGGGGGGGGTGAGGGGGATTTGCTTAAAATACGGTTAGAAGTTAGAAGTTAAAAGTTAAAAGCCGAACATCTTAAAACTCTTAACTTTTTACTCTTAACTTTTAATTTTTTTTAACTTTGTCTTTCGGGAGGGAAAGCATGGCAGATGGGAAAAGCATTTTAGTTATAGGCGGAGGAATGAGCGGATTAACTGCTGCGATTGAAGCGGCGGAAGCAGGCATTAATGCCGTTATCGTTGAAAAAACGCCGTTTCTCGGCGGCAGGGTCACGCAGCTTAATAAATACTTTCCGAAGCTGTGCCCTCCAAACTGCGGGCTTGAAATAAATTTCAAGAGGATAAGAAACAGCGCGGATATTACCTTTTATACCCTCGCTGAGGTGGAAAAGATTTCGGGACAGGAAGGGAATTATGATGTAACCATAAAGGTAAAACCCCGCTATGTTAATGACAAGTGTGTGGGGTGCAATGCATGCACAGGGGCCTGCCCTGTTGAGATGCCGAATGAATTTAATTTCGGTCTGAATAATACAAAGGCGGCATACATAACGCACAATCAGGCATTTCCGTTTAAATATGTGATAGACGACAGATACTGTAAGGGAGCGGAATGTAAAAAATGCGCCGATGCCTGTAAGTATGACGCAATCCATCTTGATATGAAGCCGGAAACAATTAATGTCAAGGCCAGCGCGATTGTGATGGCCACAGGCTGGGATGCGTATGACGCCGCAAAGCTTGATATTCTCGGCGCGGGAAAGATAAAAAATGTAATAACAAATATGCAGATGGAAAGGCTTGCCTCTCCGAACGGGCCGACTGCAGGAAAAATTCTAAGGCCCTCAGACGGCAAAGAGGTAAAGAATATAGCATTTGTGCAGTGCGCGGGAAGCCGGGATGAAAACCACCTCCCGTACTGTTCATATATATGCTGCATGGCCTCGCTTAAACAGGTCACCTATGTAAGGGAACAATATCCGGACTCAAAAGCGAGGATATTCTATATAGACATAAGAACACCCGGCACAAGATACGAGCAGTTTTACTGGAAGATTAAGGATGACCCGAATGTAACCCTGACAAAAGGCAAGGTTGCAAAGATTACCGAGGATGCGGCAACAGGCAATGTAGTTCTCGTTGCTGAGGATATTCTGGCAGGCAAAAAGGTTACAGAGACCTATGATATGGTAGTCCTTGCCACCGGCATGGTTCCGTCAACAAAGACTACGAAGATACCTGCTGATATCAAATACACCGATGACGGTTTTATTCTCCCTTCTTCATTGAATAAGGGGATGTATGCTGTGGGAACGCTGAAAAGTCCTGTTGATGTTTCGCGGTCTGTTCAGGATGC
>Ga0172368_10001553_pt1 | contig 31196 bp, 25 predicted proteins | sample Lak11m_FD_114540 | JGI IMG/M metagenome (GOLD analysis project Ga0172368, IMG submission 114540) | Freshwater microbial communities from Kabuno Bay, South-Kivu, Congo - kab_022012_11m | ecosystem: Environmental > Aquatic > Freshwater > Lake | place: Democratic Republic of the Congo: South-Kivu...
CTCAGGACAGATCCCCGTACAGCAACGGATTCTTCGCTGGTGGTATGCCGCAACGTGACTCACGGGGTTAACCCGCTCAGAATGACGTCAGAATGACGGCCGATAGCGCCATTTTCAGGGCAGCGAACCATTTTCATCCGCCGCGGCGATGCGTACTACTGCACGAGGTTCACGGGCCGCTCACCGCGCAGCCAGCGCTGGACGTCGGTCAGGATCATCTCCGAATGGTGGCGGGCCACATCGGCCGTCGCGCCGCCGATGTGCGGCGTGAGCACGACGTTCTCCAGCGCCAGCCAGGGCGAACCCGGCGGCAGCGGCTCGACCAGGTGGACGTCCAGCCCGGCGCCCGCGATGCGACCCGTGCGCAGCGCATCGAGCAGCGCCGGCTCGTCCACGATGGCCGCGCGAGCCGTGTTGATCAGGCAAGCGGTCGGCTTCATCAGCGCCAGCGCCCGTGCGTCGAGCAGCCCGCGCGTGTGCTGGTTGAGCGGGCAATGCAGGCTCACGAAATCGGACGCTGCAAGCAGATCGTCGAGTGACACAAACCGGGGTTCCCCGGGAAAGCCCTGGCTGTCCGGCTTCGCGACGAACGGATCGTAAGCCAGGAGCCGCATGTCGAACGCCGCCAGCCGCCGCGCCACCTGCCGGCCGACTGCGCCGTAACCGATGAGGCCGGCCGTCTTGCCCTGGAGCTCGACGCCCTGCCACCCGGTCAGATTGTCCACCGCGCTTTTCCACTGGCCGGCACGGATCATGGCGTGAGCCGCGGGAATCCGGCGGGCCAGCGCGAGGATCAGCCCGACCGTCAGCTCGGCCACCGCGACGGCGTTGCGGCCGGGCGTGTTGACCACCACCACCCCGCGGCGAGCCGCGGCCGCGCAATCCACGTGCGGGCCGATCTCGCCCCGGCAGACGCCGATGAAGCGCAGGCCGGGCGCCGCGTCCAGCGTTTCCTCGAAGACGAAATCGGCCTCCAGGACCAAAACGTCGAACCCCTCCGTCGCCAGCCGGGCGCCCAGCGCCTCGGGATCGGCGAGCTCGCCGGTGACTAGCCAGGGCTCGTATACGACTTCGCCGTGTTCACGCAGGCGAGCCAGCGCGTCCTCGCTGAATGGCGCCAGGATCAGTGCCTTCACGTTTCCCACCTTCCGGCGGTTTCAGCCAGCTCGCCCTGTAAGTCATCAAACTCCACGGTCGTGAAGTGACCTTCGGGACGCAGACACGCCACATCCAGCGGCAATAAGCCGTCCCAGGAGTAGGCCAGTTGCGGGAAGGCCGCCCGGCCCAGGCTGCGGATCGCGGTCGCGCCGCACGCGCCGGCCCGTTCGGCAAATTCCGGCATCCGGTCGGCCGCCATCGCCACGCTGATCGACTGGAGGTTGCGAGCGGGCAGCCAGCGCAAATAGCCCGGCGCCTCCAGCACATCCTCAACCGGGCGGACGACGATCACCCGGCCCATGCAGGCGTTCACGACCCGGCCGATTGTCTCGGCTGTCCACGGACGCCGGTCCACCACCACCGCAAAGTCATCGTCATAGATGGAGTACACCCCGACCTCCGCCGCGCCCTCCAGCGCCTTGAAGGTGTCGAAGGCGCGGTGGATGAACCGTCGCGGCGTCGTTCCGCGCGGCACCGTCGACGCCAGGCTGCGCATCTGCCCGGCCAGGGTATCGGCGTAGCCGTCCGCATCTCCCGCGACGAAGTGCACCCGCGCCGACAGGCAGCCGTTCTGATCCCACAGCGATGAATCGAGCGCCGAGAGAAGCGCGATCTGCGAGCGCCCGATTCCTGACGCCCCGTCGTCGATCACCGCGAAGCTCACCTTATGGCCGTGCCGGTGAAACCGTAGCCCTGGCGCGCATTTTGCCCGCTGGTCATCCAGGGCCGCGATGGTGTCATCGCCGGCCGCCGCGATCATCAAGCCGGCCCGGCTCATCAGCTCGCGCTGGATCGCCTCGTCCTCGTAATCCCAGATGAGCACCGCCAGCCCGGCTACCAGGTCGGGATCGAACGCCTCGATCGTCGAAAGCATCCACGGCGTGAACAACGGCTCGTGCCGGCTGTTGCGGATCAGCACGGCCGGCGGCAGAATGTCTTCTCCGTGCGCGAGGTTGGCGGCGCCGGCCAGGAACGCGATCAACAGCGCGGTGCCCGGCACGTTGCCGGCCGCGTAGCCCAGCGCCAGGTCGGTGGCTGCCGCGGGCCGGCACAGAGGTGAGTCGTGGCGCAAGCGGGCCGTGGCCCGGTCGGATCGCCGCGCGGGGAAGAAGCGCACCCGGCCGGGCAGACCCGGCATCCGCTCCCAACGGGTCGCCGTGGACCACGCGGGCCGATAATTCAGGCCCTCGGCCAGCAGCCGGGGACTGGCCAGATCCCCCTCCCATAACGCCGCCAGCAGCATCTCCTGTGAGTAGCCGGTGCAGGCGGCCAGCGTGGGGATCATCGCGGACGAATCTGAGATCATCCGCGTGCGGGCCTGCGCCAGCACGGCTTGCCAGCGCGCGAGCGCATCCCGGCCGCTGGCTGCGTGGTTCTGCCGCAGCCCGGCCAGCAGCTCACGCCAGCCCGTCGGGCCGAGCCGGGGCCAGCGCACCGCCACCGCTCCGGCGACCTCCTCCGGGTAGATCACGCCGCCCTTCAACCAACAGGTTTCCCAGCCGGCATCAGCCAGGACGCGTGCACGCAGTCCCGCGGGAAGCCAGAATCCATCCATCACATCCGCCGTTCCATGATCCGTTGATTCGCTGATTCTGTCGGTTGGGTGAGGTCTCCCGACCGAACCCTGCGGTCAGGAGACCTTGCCGAACGGAGACTCGCTATTCGTGATTCGCCGATTCGTTGATTCACTGATTCGCCCCGCCCTCACACTTGCGCGGCGCAGCCCGCTTCTTCCACGAGATCGACGCGTTGAATGCCGCCGCGGATGTAGGTCCCGGCGAGGCCGCAGGGACAGACCAGCGCCGGATCATCCTTCCGCCCATCGCCATACCCGCCGGCCGGGTCGATCAGGCGCACGCGGTCGGCCGTCTGGAAAAAGGGCGGGATCAGGTTGCCACCACCGATGGGATCGAAGAACGCCAGCAGGCCGGTCGCATCCGGCGCATGGACGATGCGGTCATCGTCATCCATGACGACCGCGACCACCCACGGCGGCAGGTGATGATTGCCCGCCGCACACTCGAAGGCCGCCCAGTTGGCTTCGGCCATGCCGTACACATCCGAGACGGGCGCATCGCCGAACGCGGCGCGCAACTCCTCGCGGATTTCCGCAAAGGTGTACGGATACTGCTCCTTCATGCCTCCGCCTGTCGCCACGCGGCTGCCGGGAGGGAGGCGCAGGGCCCCCCCTGCCCTTGCCCCCCCTGCCCCCCCAATCCTGGGGGGATAGGCCGGACTCCCCCCGGGGTCGGGGGGCTGGGGGGGCCGCGCCACCGCGCGGGCGATGGCGTGAAGCTGCACCAGGCCACCCATGAGCATCACCGGCCGGCCGGCGCCAGCGCATTCACGCAGGCGCGCCAGCGTCGCGTCGATGTAGCGCGGCTCGGCCAGGTGGGCGTTGGCCCAGCCCATGAAGGGGTGCAGCACGCGGCGTTCGGCCAGCCCCCGCAGGCCGGGGCTGAAGGTGCGGCCGGCGCGAATCCGAAGCTGGTCGGGGGTGGCACCGAACGGCACGGTGAAATGGACCGGACTATCGGCCGCCCAGTCCAGTTGGCGGGTGCCGAAGCGGGCCGTGCGCGCCATCGCGACGCGCGTCCCCTTCGGCATCACGAACACCAGCGCCGTCCCCCGCCGGATGCCCCACACCTGGCGGATGCCGGTGAAGAAAGCGTCCACCGCGAGCTCGATCGTCGCCGCGTCGCGCACCACCATGCTCGCGCGGCCAGACGTGCCGGTCGAAGTGACGATCTCCAGCCCCAAATCAGCGTAGATGCGCTCGATGTCGCACAGCAGCGCTTCCAGCGTCCGGTAGCGGGTACGAAAGGCAGCCTGGCGATCATCCGGCAGCGGAAGGGAAAGCTGCTCGCGCAGCCAGCGTATGAAACCGGCGGGGTCATCTTGAGGAAAGGGACCGATAAGGTCGGCGTAGCTCTTGAACGTGAGCGCCGTGGGCCGGAGCAGCAGCGCCAGGTCGTCGGGGCAGGTGGCAGACGTCACCCCGCGCGCGGTTACGGTGCGGCGGTAAGCGGCATTGCGCTCGAAGTGGAAGGCGTGTTGGGCACGGATCGCGGCGAGCAGCGCTTCCCTGCACTCCTCGACCGGCCGTATGTAGAAGTCTTGCAGCCTCACATCACGTCCTTCCGCTTCTGGAAGAAGATCACCAGCCCGAACACCACGACAATGATCGCGCTCATGGCGAGCCAGCGGGAAGCGACGCCGCCCTTGAAGGTGCGGCCGAAGTTGTCCATGACCGCGTTGATCTTGTTCTCGGCCGAGCTGATGGCCTTTTGCCGGTTCGTCTGCCAGGCCTCGCGCTGATCGCCGTACTGCTGCATCGCAGTCTGATATTCGTTGCCCTGGGCCGTGCGCGACGCCTGATATTCATCCCCCTGATCGGTGCGCAGCGCCTGGTATTTGTCGCCCTGCTGTTCGCGCAGCTTTTGATAGGCGTCGCCCTGTTGAACCATCTTCTTGCGATAAGCCTCGCCCTGCGCGTTGGCATCGTCCTCGTACTTCTGCATCTGGTTGGGGTCCTGCGGTTTGGGCAGCGGCGTGAAGGTGGGCAGCGGTGTAAACGTGGGAATCGGCGTCAGCGAAGGATAAGGCGTCGGCGACGGGTAGGCGGTCGGCTGGGCGGGTTCGACCGGCTTCGGCAAAGCGAGCGCCTGGCGCGCCTCCGCGGTGTAGAAATCCGGGTTGCGGATGCCGGGGAACGAGCAGTCCTCGAACATGCGCACGCCCATACACTTGCACCCCATCGCCGCCTTCTGTTCCTCCGTCAAATCGCTGGGCTGCTTGTCCTCCTGCTCGACCCATTGCCAACAGGGGTCATCCATCAGATCCTTGCCCATCCCCGACGTGTTGACCAGCGCCTCGAAGGCCCACCGCGTCGACGCCACCGCGCTGATGACACTGCCACCGGGGATGATGTCCAGCGGCAGCAGCGCGCCGGCAAACAGAAATTGCGGCACCAGCACCACGATCACCAGCAGCAAGGCCACATTCTGGTTGGGTGCGGCCGCGCTGATCGCCAGCCCCATCATGTACCCGCTGAGGGTGCCCAGGAACATGGTGATCAGCATCAGCAGGTACACGCCGAAGCCGAGTCCACTGGTGCGCAGGGTGAGGAGATAGAGGAAAATCATCAGCACGGCGGCCTGGTAAATGGAGAGCGTGATGCCCACCCAGACCTTGGAGAGGATATACGAGGGCAGCTTGAGGTTGATGGCGCGCTCGCGCTTGTAGATGTCCACCTCTTTGACGATCTCGCGCACACTGGCCATCGCGCCCACCAGGATGCTGATGAGCCCCTGCATGAAGAGCATGGTGATGATCTTGTTCGGGTCGCCGTCCTGCTGGTCGAACAGCTTGTTGCCCCAGATGAAATCCATCAGGCCGATGATCGGCGCGAGCGCCAGCATGAGGGCCAGGCCGAACTTGTCCTGCGTCATGATCTTGAGGTTGCGGGCCGACAGGATGAGGAATTGACGCATGGCGCCGGTCTGGGGGCGGGAAACGGGCCGGCCGGCGGCGGGAGTCGCGAGCTCAGCCGCAGCTTGCGGTCGTCCTTGCAGCCGCGCCACGACGTTCTCCTGATACTGCTTCGACTGCCGGTAGCGTTCGCCCCACTCCTTGCCTTTGCCCCGCTTTTCATCCCCCAGGATCATGTAGATGTCGTCGAACTCCATGTCCTTCTGCTGGCGCTCCTGGGGCGTGCGGTATTGGTCGAAGTAGGGCAGCGCTTCTTCGGGTGGCCCGTAGTACGCCATATAGCCGCCACGCGCCAGGAAGATCACCTTGTCGCACATCATCACGTTCTTGGTGGCGTGCGTGATCAGGATGATCGTCCGGCCCTGGTCGGCCAGCTTGCGCAGCAGCTTCATCATCTCGAACTCGGTGCCGGGATCCAGACCCGAGGTCGGCTCGTCCAGGAAGAAGAGGCGCGGCTTGGTCAGCAGCTCCACGCCGATGCTGACGCGCTTGAGCTGCCCGCCCGACAACTTGTGGATCGGCAAATCCTTGCGCTCGGTCAGATCCAGGTCCTGGAGCACCTCCGTGATGCGCTGATGCCGCTCGTCGGGGCTGGTGTCGGGCGGCATACGCAGTTGAGCCGCGTAATCCAGCGCGCTGTAGACGGTTAATTCCTGGTGGACGATGTCCTTCTGTGGCACGTAGCCCATCTCGTTGCGGAACATGTCGAAGTTCCGGTAGAGATCCGTGCCGTTGACCGCCACATTGCCGTGGGTAGCCGGCCGGAAGCCATTGATCGCGTCCATCAGCGTGGATTTACCCGAGCCGCTCATGCCCACCAGCGCGACGAATTCCTGGGGATAGATGCACAGGGAGATGTCCTGGAGCAGGTTTTTCTCTTTGCTCACCCACTTGTTCAGGCGCATTACGTCCAGCCGCAGCCCCTCGGCGCCGAACTGCTGGATGCCGTCCTCGCGCAGGATCAGGCGGATGCCGCCGATGCGGATTTCGTCCCCTTCCTTGAGCCACGCCTCTTTCTCGATGCGCTTGCCGCCGACGAAAACACCATTGCTGCTCTTCAGATCCTTGATGCGGTAGCGGGTGCCCATGCGCTCGATCAGCGCGTGGTGGCGCGAGATTTGCGGGTGGTCGAGCGCGATCTGGTTATCCGTGCCGCGACCGATGGTGATCAACTCCTGGCCTTTGAGGTTGATACCCCGAGGCTGAGCGGCGGCAACCGCGACTTCCGCGGGAACGAAACCCACGCTGGCCCGGAACTGGAGGGCCACGTCGGGGCTGCCGATGGTGATCACGTCGCCGTCGGCCAGGACGTGCTGCGGCACCCGTTGCCCGCCGATCGTCAGGCCGTTTCGCCCGCCGGCGTCGACGATCGTGTATTGGTTGCCGCGCTGGAGGATCTGGGCGTGCTGGCGGGAGACGAAATTGGACGGCAGGACGATGTCGTTCTCGGGCCCCCGGCCCAACGTAATGGCTGTTTTCTCGAAGGGGAACTTAAACAGTTTGCCTTCCACGTAGGCCGCCAGCCCTGGCCCGGATGTCGGGCTGAGCTTCACCCGATCGGCCACGGGAGGGAGCGCTTTGGCGTCGGGGGGGCGCAAGCGAAAGCTGAAGCTGCCGATCTGAAAGACATCGCCCGACCGAAGCGGCGTGGGGACGCGCGGCGGGATGGGCCTGGCGCTGATGCGCGTGCCATTGGTGCTGCCGAGGTCCATCAGAATCGCGCCGTCGTTGGATATGATCAACCGGGCGTGATGTCCCGATACCTGCGGATCATCCAGGATCACGTCGTTGTCGGCCGTGCGGCCAAAATCAATCTGCGGGCGGGTCAGGGCGTGGTCGTCCATTCCGCCGCGTGGCAGTTGAGCTTGTAGGATGGCAATGACTACGTCGCCCAAGGCAACCTCCATTGGGTAGAGTGCTACTTTGCCAAATACTGAATCAGCGACTCGGTTTCTTTCATGCCGGGATCCCCTCTCGTCGCACGTTAATCAGCAACGGGCTGTTGAGGGACGCGTAGTTCTCTTCGGAAACGGGATAGACCGAGACCAACACACCGCGATTCAGGTTGATCTCGGTAATGGCGTCTATCATCCGATCAATCTCTCTAGCAGGAGCGACATTCCCACTCAGGACGACGAGCAAATCTATGTCTGAGTCCTCCGTGGCCTCACCTCGCGCCCATGAGCCGTAGAGAAGCACGTTTTTGAGTCTACGACCGTAAAGCGTTGTAACTGCTTTTTTGAATTCCTGTAGAATTTCGTCCAGCATACTGTCCCCTTGGATAAATCAACTTTACCGTTTATCTGAAGATGTGATAAAATCACAATCAAGGAGGCGATTCGATGATTCGTTTTGTTGACGCCATTTACGAACACGGCTCTTTCCGGCCACTCATGAACGTTCACCTGTCCGAACGGCAGCGGGTCAAGATCGCTTATGTTCCAGCAGAAGAGACCAGCTCAATTGACGATCTTCCCGTTTCTGCGTTTGCCGTGTTGGCCGAACAAAGCCCTGCCTATGAATTTCTGCTAGATCCGCGTGAAGATCTCTATACACCTACGGACGGAGAACCCGTCTTGTGATCCTACACCAGCTTCGCCGCGGGGACATTGTGCTGGTACCATTCCCTTTCACCGACCTGAGCGGACAGAAGGTGCGCCCGGCCATTGTCATTTCCCCCGAGCCGTTTCTCTACTTTCCCGCCAGGTAGACCGTCAACTGAGTATCATCGCTCGTCATCCCCAGCAACCTGACCTTCGCAGGGCCTGTCCGTCTGGCGATCTCCTGGTTGGCCGCCTCGTTGATCCGTGCCTCGATGGACGGCACGAAGGGCATTAGCAGAAGCGTGATCGGCACCTGTCCGGCACGCACATCCAGCAGATGCACCTTGATCTGGTCGTTCTGCACCGCCAGGCTGATCACACCGGCGACCGTGAACAGGCCCAGGGGCGTGTCGAGCTGCGCCACGAACCGCATCCGGTTGCCAGGCTGGATGTCCACGCGGCCATCGAGCACCGGCGACTGATCGGTTCCCCCGGCCGCGAGCTCCGGGAAGGTGCGGCTGAGGTAGTCCTCGCTGACCGCAGCCTCGATGAGCGCGCCCGCGGGCGGTCCGGGCGTGACGGCGGCGGGGCGAGCGCCGCCCGCGGCCAGGAGCAGCATACCGCCGATGCAAGCCACCAGCAGTCCGGCAACCAGGCCGATGATCAGGACAAGGGTTTTGTCATTCATAACATGTCGCGCCTACGGCAGTCGCGCCCGGATGACCATTTGCTGATCGTTCGTATCGAGGCTCATGATATACGTGCTCTGTCCCATGCCGGCCTCGACCTGGTCATTGATGATCTGGCTCAAGCGCGCGGAAAACTCGCTGACCAACGTCTGTCCGACCGCGGGCAGGGAGAAGCCGAACAGGCTGATGTCGCGAAAGCTGATCGCCAACTGCCCGTCCCTGGCTTCCAGCAGGACCGTCCCCGAGACGTCGCCGCCCAGGTTTTGACCCAGCAGCGTGGATTGCAGGCGCCCCCTGAACGCCAGGCGGTTGCCGGGTTGCAGGTCGAGCTGGATCTCGGTCGCCAGGCCGGACGGCAACGCCGGAATAGACTGCGCCACCACCTGGTTCAGATAGGCTTCCTGGACGGTGATCGTGATATCGGCTTTGGCAGGATCGACGACCGGCGGAGGCAGCGAGCCGATGTAACCCGTCCACAGGATGGCGAAGATCAGCCCGCCCGCGGCCACGACGATCCCCAGGAGCAGACCCAGACAGCCGGTACGGAGCAGGTTGCCGGATGAAACCGGTTGCATCGGTGGGGCAGAGATCCTTCGTTGCACAAGTCGCTCCTGGCGGAATTCCGGCCCATTATTCCAAAGACATGCGCTTGAAGACGAACTCGACCTCTCCGAAACGGACGATCACGCCATCTTGCAGCGTGACCGGCTCCCGTACGCGTTGGTCACCGGTGAACGTGCCGTTGGCGCTGCCCAGATCGTAGAGCCGGAAGTCGGCGTTCTCCAGCTTGATCGTGGCGTGCTGCCGCGAAACGGTCGGATGATCGATAACGATAGTGTTTCCGGCCGCGCGGCCGATGGTCACCGCCGGCTTGTCCAGGTCATATCGCCGGGTCGGCTGCTTGCGATCCACCAGGAAGCCGATAACCTTGGGTTTGGGGCCGCGCGCGAGGACGACGGTTCCTTCCTCTTCATCGGGACGACCGACGGGAGGCGCGGCCGGGACACCGAATGGCTTAGGTGAAACCGGCAAATCGGTCGGCGCAACCCAGGTGCCACCGTCAGCGACGCCCGGAGCTTTGCTGGTTGGCCCGGTCAAGCCGGCGGCCGACGACATGCCCGGCACTGCAAGGCTCGGCCCGGCCTCCGTGAAGCCTGCCTGCCCCGGTGGCTCCGCGCTCTTGCCCCACGGGGCTTGAGCCGGGGCCGGAGCAAATGCCTCACCCGCCCCGGCGTCGCCGCCCCACGCCTGAGCCGGTTCGGCCGAGCGGCGACGGACCAGGATGACAATCAGGGCAACGAGAGCTAACAATAAAATGGCTGCCACAATCAAACCTACGGCTATCAAGGGGTTGTCATTGAACAACCCGGAGACTCCTTCGGACATTCCGACCTCCTTGACAGGTGTCGCTGTGGGTTGCTGTACCGTGGTTCCCTGGGGTTGCGGCGTGAGGCTGGCAGGCTGCTCGCCCGGTTGTGATGTCGGAGCCGGCTGGCCGAGCTGAAACTTCGCTTCGTCGAACCCCTGGCCGCGGGGCGTGTTGACGCGCACCAACAGGCTGTGATACTGGCCCGTCCCTTTCGGAAGGCGCGACTGATAGGTAAGCGCATACTGGACCTTGAGCTGCGCCAGGACTTCCTGGAACTTCTGCGCTACTTCGTCCGGGGTCGGCGCTTCCTGGTACAGGCCGCCTGTGAGCTCCGCCAGGCGCTGGAGATAGCTGCGGTCCAGCCGGCTATTGCTGAGGCCGATGGGAAACACCGGGATGTGCTGGCGTTGGGCCTCAGCGATCGGGTCGCCATCCTTGAGAGTGCTGCCCACGTCCCGGCCATCGGTCATCACGATGATGGCGCGACGGCCCGGCTGCGCGGCCGTAATTTTCACCGCGCGGTAAAGCGCATCATAGAGCGGGGTGCCGGCATCGGTGTTGACTTCGAGGAAATTGACGATGTTCATCAGGCGCCCCTTGTCATCCGTAAAGGGGACTTCGCGGGCGTCGTCTGCCAGGGAGGTTGATTGGATGTTTACGTTCGGGCCGATGCCCATGAACGCGGCGCGATCCTGATCGGAGGCCTTGTTGAGCAGATTGTCGAGGAATTTGCCGGTCGCTTCCCTGGCCGCGTCCAGCGGCGCGCCCTTCATCGTGCCGCCGAGGTCGATCAGGATCAGCACCGAGGCCGCCGCGTCGTCATTGCTGATCATCTGGGCCCGATCGGGTGGGAAGGACGCCTGCCCGTCCTCGATCAATTCAAAGCGATCGGCAGTCAGGTCAGTGACGGGGAGGCCATTCTCGTCGATAACCGTGACGGCGACAGACAACTCAGGATACTGGCTCGCATCGACACTGTCCAGTTTGACCGTCACGCCGCCTTGCGCGGCCGTGCGTTGGCCCGACGATAGCGCGATGGCCAGCGCCAGAATCAGCCAGCCGGTGCATTTCGGAAGACCCTTCATCGGCGCCTCCTCGTCACCAGGGGATGGCCCGCTGCTCGGGGCTACTCTACTCTATTTGTTTGAACACCAGGGTGGTTTCGCCCAGCAGCACATAATCGCCATCTTTCAGCTCCCGTCGATACGTGCGACTGGCCTCGTCCCGATAGGTTTCACGCGTCCCGGCATACGTGCCGTTCGTGCTGGCAAGGTCATACAGCACGAAGATCTGCTGCTGCTCTTGGGGTTCCAGGCGGATGCGTATGTGTTGGGAGGACACCGCGTGGTCGCCATTGAGCGTCAGATCACCCTGCGTTCGCCCGACGACGGTCTCGGCTTTCAACGCGACGATCTTGCCGCGCTTGCCGCCGGGACCTTCGACAACTGCCAGCCAGGCGAGGGGGATAGGTGCCTTGGGTTCGGGTTCCATGACCACGGTTTCGCTGCCCGCCATCTCAGGGGGCGCCTCTGCCGGTTCCGGAGTGGCAGAGAACGGGGATCGTTGGGGGGGCGGCCAGGTCGCCCGGACGGCGCCATCCGGCGCAGGTAGTCCGACGCTTTCGCTGGGGATTGTCCTGGAGGGCGAGAAACCTGCCTCTTCACCACCGGCGATCTGTGTGGGTGCGGAGTCCGCTGGCGGCCGATCACGGGATGTTTTGCCGCCCACGCTGCGCTGCTCGTTGGTCATATCTCCCTCCTCACTGCCGGTGAGATCATACCAGGGTCTATGCCTTCCGTCAAGCGTGCTGAATCTGAGGGGCGCGTCTTAAACTAACTGGGGGCAGAAATCAGCGGAGCACCCTGAGCGGAGGGCCGCAGCCCGCAGTCGAAGGGGCGGAGCGGTCGCAGGAAGGCCGCATCCTTCGACTGCGCCGGTGGATCGTGCCCACCGGCTCCGCTCAGGATGCTCGCGCCCCCCAATTAAGACACACCCAAATCTGAGGTGCGCTGGAAGCCGCTGACCGTGGTATACTTGTACACGTCGGTGTGTGCCGATCCGGTTTGCAACTTCCTGGGTTCAAAGGGGAAAGGACGATGCAAGAGGGTACCATCTTGCGTAACCGTTACCGGCTGGAGCACTTGCTTGGCCGTGGCGGCATGGCTGACGTGTACCTGGTGTTTGACCTGCGCCGGCACGTACACGTAGCCGTGAAGGTGTTGCGCGAAGATCTGGCCGAAGATCCGGAATTCGTCCGCCGGTTTGAACGGGAAGCCGAAGCCCTGGCACGGCTGGAGCATCCCAACGTCGTGCGGTTCTACTCGTTCGAGTGGCAAGGCCCCGAGGCGTTCATCGTCATGGACTACGTGCCCGGCACCACCTTGCGCCGGCGTTTGATGGAGGCCGGCGGGCCGCTGCCCCTGGAAGAAGCAACCCGGATCGTGCGCCAGGTCGGCGCCGCGTTGCAGTACGCCCACCGCGAGGGCTACATCCACCGGGACATCAAGCCGGGCAATGTGATGTTGCGGCAGGACGGGACAGCTCTCCTGTCTGATTTCGGCATCGCGCGCGCGGCAGAGGGCGCCACCGCGACGATGGGAGCTGCGGGCACGCCGGCGTACATGAGCCCGGAACAGATTCTCGGCCGGGAGGTTGACCACCGCACAGACATCTACAGCCTGGGGATCGTCCTGTTTGAAGTGCTGACGGGACGCCGGCCGTTTCTTGGTGAGGCAGGCACAGGAACGACCACGATCGAGCGCATCCGTTACGAGCATCTGCATCAACCGCCGCCCGATCCGCGGCGCTTCAACAAGACCATGCCGCCGGCTGTGGTGGATGCGATCATGCGCTGCATTGCCAAGTGGCCGGAGGAGCGCTGGCCCGACATCGTGAGCCTGATGCGCGCCTGGGAAGAGGCGGTGAGACCCGCCGGAAGCGCGCCAGCGCCTGTTTCAGCAGCCGCAGGATCGAAGGCTGTATTGCCGGTTCCGCCGCTTTCTTCATCCTCGATTCCAACTCCTGACCTGAGATCGACGCCACCGGCTGGACGGATTGCGGCTCCCATTCCGGCCGGTGCAGGCAGAAAGCTGCCAGCGCCTTTGATCGCCGCTGTGGCGGTCGTCGCATTTCTGGCAGTGGCGTCGTTGGTTGTCGGCTTGACAGCTCTGCGCGGCGCGGCGGTCCGCAATCGCGACAAGGTATCTGGCTTATCCCCGACCGCGGTGTTCGTGGTCGCGGTGGAATCCCCAACGCTCGCATCAGACTCCATCGTCGTGCCCCCTACGCGCACGCCGACCGCGTTGCCACCGACTGCAACGCCGCTGCCGCCTTCGCCGCTGCCAACCTCTATTCCACCCACCGCGACGCCGATACCGCCGACTCCGACCGATACACCCGTGCCACCGACGGCCACTCCCGTGCCGCCTACAAACACGATGCCGCCGCCCAGTCCCACACCCATCCCGCCGACTGCGACGCGCATTCCGCCGTCAGTTACGCCGATACCGCCGACCGCAACGCGCATACCTCCGACCGCAACCCGGATCCCGCCGTCGCCAACCGTGCGTCGCGCTACAGCCACGCCCGCGCCCGCGGCAGCGCCAGCGCCAGCGGTCAGCTACTCGGCGCCCGTTCTGGTGAGCCCGAACGACAACAGCAATGCCTCCGGCCGCGTCATCTTCGCCTGGGAATGGCACGGGGCGAGCCTGACCGCCGATCAGGCCTTCGAGGTGCGCATCTGGCGGGAGGGCCAGCCTGATCATTACGGCGCCGCCGAGCCAACCCGAGCAACAAGCGAGGCCATCGACGTTGGCAGCGCCTACGGAGTCACCCAGGGCGGGAGCGGGCAGTATTTCTGGACCGTGGCCCTGGTGCAGATCAATCCCTACAGTCGTCTTGGCCCTGAAGCCGCCCCTCGCGTCCTGAACATCCAAGTAGGCGGTGGAGGTGCACAGCCCACCCTGGCCCCACCCTGACGAGGGAGGAGGGTCATGAAGATACTCCTTGGCAGCCTGTTTGTTGCGGCGATATTGCTTTCACTGGCGCTCGGCCGCGGGATCTGGACTGCGTCGTCGGCCGATGCGTCAGGCGCGCTCTCTACTCCCGGCCCACGGTTCGATGAGCCGACCGAACTCGATGTCGGTCCCGCACGCCGTCAAGAAGTGCCGTGGCATAATCCCTTGCAAATCTCGCCGGGAGGTGCTACAGCTTTCCAGCCTGACCAGGCGACTGCGACAGAGTTATTGCAAAACGGTGGCTTCGAGGACATCGAATGGGATTCCAGTGTTGGAGCGTGGAAGCTGGCTTTGTGGGATGATAACACCTACCACAGTTGCGTCTTCCCGACCGACCAGTACGCTTACGGCGGTTCCCAGCGTTCGGCTGCGATGACCGCACTCTATTCGGATTGCATCGGCGATCCTGGCTTGATGCTGTGGCAAGGCGTCACGATGCCAGCGAATGCCACGGGGGCGGCGTTGAGCATTCAAGTGGGGAGCGGCAATCTTTCGGGCGATTCTGTTCGCGCCGAGCTTTGGATCGAGACGGGATCGACGGACACATTGGTGGATGTCTATGAGTTGGCAGCTCAAAGTGGGTACTGGGTAGGAAGTGTCTGGCAGGTGTCATCGTCCACCCTCCAGGCGCTCAAGGGCCATGTCGTTTACCTGGTGTTTCACGCGTGGATGACCAGCTACGACAGCTTCTACGTGCTTGACAACGCCAGTTTCGCGTATGCGAGCAGCGGTTCCACCGCGACACCAACGCGGACCCTGACGCCGAGCCCCAGCGCAACTTCGACCTGGACAGCTACCCGAAGCCCGACACCCAGGCGCACTCCCACTCCGACCCGGATAACCAACGCACGGCGGCGGTATGTCCCCTTGGTGATGACCTATCCGACCGTTAAGCCATCGACTGCGACTCCCACGGTGACTCCGACGGCAACCCCGGTGTACTTCGAAGGCCCCTGGGAACAGGAACCCAACAATAGCTGGTTGCAGGCCAACGGCCCGCTGCGCTCGGGGCGCGACTACCGGGGGTATCCGAACGACGAGAAAGACTACTTCTCCATTCGAACGCAGAATCCCGGCCGGATCATCATGGATCTGACCAACCATACCGGGCAGAACGTTCAGTTGCAGTTGTTTTACCAGTCGGTGGGCAACCGGGTAGCTGTTCGGACTTCACCGCCGTATCACCTGGAGTATGACGGCCAACCGGGCACATACTACATCTACATCAACACGGGCAGCGGCTACAACAGCAACCCGCCGGGGTACACGTTGCGCGCGACGTATCCGTAGATATTCTTCATAGGACTTACGCAGTGGACCACGAAGCACCCTGAGCGGAGCCCCGCATTTGTCCGCGGGGCGTAGTCGAAGGGCGCGTCATGGCTTGAAAGACCGCTTCGCATCCTTCGACTGCGCCGGGGCCCCTACCCCGGCTCCGCTCAGGACGCTTCGCTTATGGAATTGCGTAAGTCCTGCTTCAATCAATCTGTGCCTCTTGCAGAGTCTCGTACTGGTCTTCCAAGAGGCGCAGTATTCCAACCTCCATACGCCAATCCGTAAAAGCGATCGTCTCTTCCAGTTCCCCTGAATTGAGTCGACGCTCAAACTCTGTCGAGGTCATACCAAACTGACGCTCAAAATCAGCCAATCGTTGGCGCGTCTTTCGCAGTCCGAACGAGATCATCCGCTTCTCCCCCTCCATGGCCGACTGGATGACTGGCCTCAGCGTCGCCTTGTTTGTAGTTCTGATTGTCAGTTGTTGCAGCATGGCTACCCCCATTCGCACATTCAACCGCGCTGCTCGATCGGCACCCAGGGTAATTGGTGCCCGCCGGTGTAGTTCGCCAGCGGCCGGATCAGGCGGTTGTTGGACTGCTGCTCATAGACGTGCGCCGTCCAGCCGGCGATGCGGCTCATGGCGAACATGCAGGTGAACGTGTCCACCGGGATGCCGAGGGAGTAAAGCAGCGGCGCCGAATAGAAATCCACGTTGGCACTCAGGTTGCGCTCACGGAAGTAGTCGTCTTGCATGGCGGTCGCTTCCAGCTTTTGAGCGATGTCGAACCATTCACGCTCGCCGGTGGCTTCTACCATCTTCCTCACATTTCCCATCAGCGGCGCGGCGCGCGGGTCGCGCACCTTGTAGACGCGGTGGCCGATGCCCATCACGCGACGGTTGGTACCCTTCAGGCTCTCGAACCACGGTACCACGTTCTCGACTGAGCCGATCTCCAGGAATTGCTCCATCGCCTCTTGCACGGCCGCGCCGTGGGCCGGCCCTTTGAGCGCGCCGAGCGCGCCTGTGATGCCCGAGTGCAGATCCGAGCCGGTGGAAGCGATGACACGCGCCGTGAACGTAGAGGCGTTCAATTCGTGTTCGGCCAGCAACAGCAGGTATTGGTCGAGTGCCTTGGCGGCCAGCGGCTCCGGGTCTTCACCGGTCAGCAGCCAGAGAAAGTTTGCCGCATGATCCAGGTCGGTCCGGGGCTTCACCGGCTCCTCGCCGCGACGGATGCGCTCGAATGCCGCCAGCACGCCGGAGATCTGGCCCAGCAACCGGCACGCTTTGTGTTGATGGGCGAGCGGGGTGTTCTCCTCCGATTCCGGGTCGTAATGGGCCAGCATGGACACCGAAGTGCGCATCACCGCCATCGGATCGGCATTCTTGGGCAGGTTACGCAGGGCGGCGATCACCTCCGGGGGCAAGAAGCGGCAGGCACGCGCCTTCTGCTTCATCTCCGCCAACTCCTGGATGGTGGGCAGATGGCCGTTCCACAAGAGATATGCGACTTCTTCGTAGGTGCTGTTTTCAGCCAGGACACGGATATCGTAGCCGCGATACTCCAGGACACCGTCGGCGCCGTCCACGAAACTGACGCTGCTGTCCGACACCACCATACCCGCCATGCCCTTGCTGGCTGCTGGCTTGACTGCCTCTGCTACACTGCTCACTTTATGCCTCCTGATTCTGGATCCCTTAGACGATACTTGGGTTCATTGTGACTCGATATGTTACATTCTCGGCGCAAATATATCGCAACGACGGCCTCGCGTCAAATGCCCTGAATGACAGGAGTTACGCGGTCCTCAAAGCGGAGGCATGCTGAGCGGAGTCCGGCGGGGTATGCCGGACGCAGTCGAAGCACGCCGGAGCGCCATTCGCAGCGCCGCATCCTTCGACTACGGGCCAGCCGACCACTGCTGGCCCTCCGCTCAGGATGCTCAAGTGATCCACTGCGTAACTCCTGTAAATGATCGGCCCTGTCATCCGGCGCGCTCGACAATCGGCACCAGCAAGAGCGGCAATCCGGCCCGACCCGATAGTTTGGGAGCCACGCTGCCGGCCCAAAACGCATCCATGCCGGCCTTGCCGTGAGTGCCCAGCACGATGATATCGGCTCGTTCGACGCGCGCAGCCTCAACAAGGACTGTCACCGGATCGCCGCGGCGGAGCGCCGCCTTGGCCTGGAGGCCGCTCGCCTCGAGATCGTTCACATGGCGCAGCAAATACTGCGCGGCATCCTCTTGGGCCAGGTCGAGCACTGCACGCATCGCGCCGGGCAGCAGACGACCCGTAGCAGCTTCCTGGCCTGAAAGGGTGCCCGGCGTAGGTACCACGAATACCAGGCGCAACTGAGCGCCACACGCGCGCGCCAACTCGGCGGCCACGGGCAGCCCCTCCTCATGTTCGGGATTGCCGTCGAGGGGCACTAACAGGCGATGACAGATGAACGGCGCCTGGGCAGCCTTCTCCTCCGGCCGAATGAGCAGAACAGGTATGTTCCCGCGCGCGATGACCTGTTGAGCGATGCTCCCGAACAAAAACTCACGCAGGCCGTTCGAGCCGTGCGTGCACATGACGATCAGATCGGGCGCCAACTCCTCGACATGATCCAGGATGCTTTGCGGGAGGTCGTTGGTGCCGACGGTGTGGACGTGGCTCTCCACCTGGGTGCCGGCGGGGAAAGCGCGCTCGGCGACTTCGGCCAGATAGTTACACGCCTCGTCCGCGGTTGTCAAATGACGCTCGCCGTGGATCTCCCCGGACGCATCGCGCTCGATGATGTGGATCAGCGTGATCGAGGCGTCCAGGGTTTGCGCCAGGTAAGCGGCTGCCGGCAACGCCGCTTCAGCCAGACGGGAGCCGTCCAAAGGGACCAACAGGTGCTTGAACATCGGCTCAGCCTCCTCCGACGAAGACCCGGAAAAGCAGATAAAGATTCAGGCTCACGATCAGCGCCGCGACCAGGACCGCCAGGAACGTCGTCACCGGTTTGTTCACCAACGGGCCCATGATGTCGCGGCGGCGGGTGAACAGCACCAACGGGATCACCGCGAAGGGCAGCCCGAAGCTCAACACCACCTGGCTGATCACCAGCGTCCGCGTGGGATCGAAGCCCAGGAAGATGACGAGAAGCGACGGTGCCATGGTGGCCACGCGGCGAATCCAGGCCGGGATGGCGCGGTGCATGAAACCCTGCATGATGACCTGGCCCGACATCGTGCCGACCGAGGATGACGACAGGCCGGAGGCCAGCAGCGAGATGGCGAATACCCAACTGGCCGCCTTGCCCAGCAACGGTTCCAGCGTCAGGTGCGCGTCCTGGATCGTCGCAATATGCGTCATACCCGTCGAATGAAAAGTGCTTGCGGCCATCATAAGCATCGCAGCGTTGATCAGGCCGGCGACACCCATGGCGATGATGACATCTATCACCTCGAACCGAAACAAGCGGCGCATCTGTGTCGGTTCTTTGACCACGATGCGATCTTGGGTGAGGGATGAGTGGAGAAAAATAACGTGCGGCATGACGGTGGCGCCCAGGATACCGGCTGCGAGCAAGACGCTTTCGGAGCCCGAAAACTGCGGTACAACCGCATGGTAAAGCACCTGGCCCCAGGCCGGCTTATCCAGGATGGTTTCGATCAGATAGCTGACCGCGATCACGCTCACCAGCGCGGTGATCAGCGCCTCCAGTGGCCGGAATCCATAACGTTCGAGACCCAGGATCAGGAAGGTGACGAGAGCAGTGAGCAGGCCGGCCACCCAGAGCGGGATGCCGAACAGCAGGTTGAAACCCAGCGCAGCTCCCAGGAATTCGGCCAGGTCGGTGGCCATTGCGACCAGCTCCATGAGTACCCACATCATCTTCACGACCCAAGAAGGAAAGTGAGTACGACACTGCTCCGCCAGGTTTGCGCCGCTGGCGATCCCCAGCTTGGCGGAGAGGGTCTGGACCAACATGGCCATCAGGTTGCTGGCCACCACGACCCACAACAGGATATAACCGAACTGTGCGCCGCCCTGGATGTTGGTGGCGAAGTTGCCCGGATCAACATAGGCTACGCTGGCGATGAACGCCGGCCCCAAGAACGGGAGCAGGCGGGCCAGGCCACGCTTCGAGCTGCTGCCCCCCAGGATCTCGTTGGCAGCCTCGACCGTCTTGGAGTCCGATATCTGGAAGTCACCAACCTTGGGTTGCGGGGAACGGTTCATTGGGCGGGCCTTTCTCAAACAAGCGTGTCACACACCGCCCCGGTGCATGACACGCCGCGCTTGTCCGTCTCAATTCAACAGCCTGGCAAATTCCTTCATGAACATCGGCTCGGGGTAGGCGCCCTCGATGTGAATCGTCTCATCGATCACGGTTCGCGGCACGCCCATCACCTCGTACTTCGTCGCAAGATAGGGAAATTCGATGACTTCAACCATGTGTGCGCTGATGAGATCGCTTTCAATGGCCATCTGGTATGCGAGCAGCACGGCTCGCGGGCAGTAAGGTCAGGTAGGGGTGATAAAAACCTGGATGGCGATGGGCCTGGTGAGCTTGGCCACCATTTTCTTGGTGTCTGCCGATAGCCCCGACTGGCCCGCGGAGACCATCTTGATGCTCTCAATCAGGCTGCCGAACTCGTAACCGGACGGAATGCCGAACATCCGGATGCCGTAGTCTTTCGCACCGACGACAGCGACCGCCGGCAACTTGTCGATGCCCAGGCTGTCAGCCAGCGCCTTGTCCTTCTCGAAGTCGTAAACTTCCACCGACAGCTTATCGGAAAGGCTCGCAACCTCTTCGATGAGCTCCCGCGTCTCCTTACAGTACTGGCATTCGAAGGCTTGAGTGAATACCTTGAATGTTACCGGGTTGGCGACGTCAGCCAGGGCCGATCGCACCTCTTTGCGGATTTGTTCGTTCAGCAAGGCCATGATCTAACCTCCTATCAGCGTATGCGTCTCGACATCAAGATTAGGGTGCATTCAAAGTTAGTTACGAGCATCCTGAGCGGAGCAGCGCATTACGCCGCGCTGCGTAGTCGAAGGATGCGGTCTTCTGCCAAGACCGCTCCGCTCCCTTCGACTGCGCCGAGGCCCCATCCCGGCTCCGCTCAGGGTGCTTCGCTCGGCGATACCTTAACTGATTCTGAACACATCCCTAAGATTACATCAACTTAGAGAGCGATCATGCGGCGCGCGTTACAGTCAATCGGAATTCTAGCATGACAAGCCACGTGGCGTCAACACGTTCAGGAACGTGGCCTTTCCGTCGCCCCGATGTTCATTTGGCATTTGAGATGGAGAGGTGTATCTTTGACAATAGTCGCCGCTGGTTGAGGGCCTGGATATATCGATCTGCCGGGAGGCTGCAATGTCGTTGTCCCAATCGCTCATCCCGCACGTGAACCTCTGGATCGAACGGAACGATCAGGTCGTGTTGAGCAAATGGCGTGTCCAATTGCTGGAGGCCATTGAGGAGACCGGCTCCATCAGCGCGGCAGCCGAACGTATGCACGTGCAATACCGCCTGGCGTGGGACCGGCTGGAGGAGATGGAGCGTGGTCTGGGCCTCCGGCTGGTGGATCGCCATGTGGGCGGCGTGGGCGGCGGCGGCGCTCACCTGACGGACGCGGGCCGCGATCTGGTAGCCCGTTTCCACCGCCTGGCGGACGCGATTGACGCCTACCTGGCCGGGCAATTTCGGGGGGCATTCGGAGGAGTGTGAGCAGTTTGCAGACTTGCGCACCGTGGCATTCCGCGTATAATACGAAACGTAAGGCGTTTTACGCTATCGGTTGTTGTTTACGCTAACCGGCGCGAGCGCCTGAAACTTTGCAATGAGATTTATAGACCGATCGCCTTTGCCGACGTTGAAGTCCGGCCCTGGGATGGCGAATGCTCCTCGGGCCACTGTACGCCGGGGGACGCTATGAAGAGAGAACATAGCGTCCCCCGGCTTTTTTGTCCTCGGTTCTCTCCTTCGACCGTCTGATTTCTGCTAGCACAGGTTGCCAGCCAATCAATAAGGAGGTCAATACCATGCAACTGGGTGGATATGCCAATCGGGTCGCCTGGATCGATCTGACCAATGGCCAGGTGGAGTACAAGCCGATCGCGCATGAAGATGCGCGCAAGTACATCGGCGCGCGCGGCCTGGGGGTGAAGTACGTCTTCGACAACGGCCCACAGGTAGATGCGCTTTCTCCCGAAAATATCCTTTGCTTCATGAACGGCCCGCTGACCGGCACCGACGCCAACATGAGCGGCCGCATGGCGATTGTCACCAAGTCGCCTCTCACCGGCACCGTGACCGACTCGCACCACGGCGGCTGGTCGGCCGCGCGACTCAAGTGGGCGGGCTTCGATGGCCTGATCTTCAAAGGCAAGGCCAAGACACCGGTCTATGCTTATGTCGAGAATGGCCAGGTCACGCTGCACGACGCCAGCGATCTGTGGGGCAAGGGCGTCCACGAGACGATCAAGACCCTGCAAGAGCGTCATGGCGGCGATAAGGATCTGAGTGTCATCGCCATCGGACCGGCCGGCGAAAAGCTGGTTAAGTTCGGTTGCTGGGTGAACGAGCACGACCGCGCTTCGGGCCGCGGCGGCACTGGCTGCGTGGGCGGCAGCAAGCAGCTCAAAGCCGTCGTCATTAAAGGGCAACACAGCAATCGTCCTCGGCCGGCCGACAAGGAAGGCTTCGACGCCGCGCGCAAGCGGGCCCTGGCGACGATCATGGACGAGGCTAACGTCACCGCGCCGCGCAAGGGCGGCCTCTCGGTGTACGGCACCAACGTGCTGATGAACATCACCAGCAATATGGGCGCCTTGCCGACAAAGAACGCCCAGGTCACCAGCTTCGGTGAAAAGGGCGAGCTGATGAGCGGTGAGCATGTCAACGCCACGATCCTGGTAGACAACCCGACTTGCCACGCCTGCCCGGTGGCCTGCAAGAAGGAGGTCGAGGTCAAGGAAGGGCCATTCAAGGTGCACATGGAGAGCGTCGAATATGAGCCGGCGTGGGGCCTGGGCGCTTTCTGTGGGAACGATGACATCGGCGCGGTAGCCTATATCATCGACAGAGCCAACGACTGGGGCTTCGATGCCATCGAGATTGGCGTCGTGCTGGCGATGTACATGGAATACAGCCAGAAGGGTTACGCCAACGGCGATGGCCTTGCCTGGGGCGACACCCAGGGCATGGTCGAGCTCGCGCGCAAGATCGCGTTCCGTGAGGGCATCGGTGACATCCTGGCCGAAGGTGCCGGCAAGGCGGCCAAGAAGCTGGGCCATCCCGAGCTGGCGATGGCAGTCAAGGATCAGGGCATCCCGGCCTATGATCCGCGCGGCCTGAAGGGCATGGGCCTGGGTTACGCCACCTCGAACCGTGGGGCCTGCCACCTGCGCGGCTACAGCCCCGCCAGCGAGCTGGCGTTGATCCCGCTCAAGACCGACCCGCTCGCCTGGGAAGGGAAAGGCTGGCTGTTAAAGCTGCTCCAGGATCTCCACTCCTTCTCGGATAGCCTGGATCTATGCAAGTTCTCCGCCTTCGCTGAGGGCGCGGAGGAATATGCGCTGCAATTCAGCAGCTTCACCGGTATGCCTTTCACGGCCGATGACGTGCTGAAGGCTGGCGAGCGCATCTACAACCTGGAGCGATACTATAACAATCTGAACGGCTTCCGCGAAGGCAGCGACACCCTGCCCAAGCGCTTCCTGGAAGAACCTTCCACGATGCCCGGCTCCAAGGGCCATGTTTGCGAGCTGGACAGGATGCTGGAGGAGTACTACAAGCAGCGCGGGTGGGAGAACGGTATCGTGCCCGAGGCGAAGCTGAAGGAGCTGGAGATCATCTAGCAGAATCGCGGGAGACCGGCGAGCCAGTCAACGGGACGAGAGGAGGCCACATGCCCCTCTCGTCCATTTTTGTTCGTCACCGCCCCGGCGGGAAAATGCTCACCTCATCCCCCTGGCTGATCGGCGCAGCCAGGCCGCCGACGTACTCCACGTTGCGGCCGTTGAGGCGGATGTTCCAGTCGCGGCGGGCACGGTAAACCCGGTGGGTGGTCAGCCACGGCGTGCCGCTTTCGTCCAGGCGATACCCATCCTCCCACAGCGCGTCGAACACTTCGCCGCGGGCCTCCGGGTAGTAGTCGAAGAACTTGCGCAGGACCTGTCCCGCCCGGCCGCTTTCAGCCACGCGGACGGTCATTTGCTCGCGGCCGGTCAGCTCGCGCATCCGCCCGAAGAGGGCCACCGTGACATCCAACGCGCCTTCGTCCAACGCCCGTGCGGCCCGGTAGCCGGCGGTCATCAGGTGCAGGTGCATGGTGAGTAGCTTGTTCCAGCCGGTCAGCGCACGGGCGACCAACGACGCGTCAGTGATCTCCGCGGCCAGGTAGCTCGCGAAACTGGCTTGCGCCAGGCTGATCGCGCCGGTGACATAGATCTCGGGGACGTGGATGCGACGGGGACCGTGGGCCGCATGGTATTTTCCTGCCTTGAACAGATAACGCGCCAGGTCATCGCTCAAATCCAGCCCGATCACCCGCGCCAGCCAGATCGTGAAGAAACGTCGCCGCTCGGCCAGGTGCGCGGGATCGGCGCCTTGTTCCCAGCCCAAGATGGCTGCCGTCTCGGGGAAATGCAACAGGTAATCGTAGGCGCCAGCCACAAACTCCGGCCCGCGACGCATTAACACCTCGACGGTTTGTGTCATGGCGTCGAGATCGGTCGGGCCGAGGCCCAAAAAACTGCGCAGGTGCCGCCACTGCTCTTCCGGCGTCGCGCTCAAATCCTTCAGTTCGATCGGCGCACCCTGGCCATCCTGATTTTCCATCGTCTTTGCCCCCCAAGAACCGCCTGATCGATCCCACTCAGACTCCAATGCTGCCTTCAACCGATCAAGGACATTCTCGAACAAGAACATAACATCTCGGTGTCTTTCGGCATAGGACTTTTGTCGCTCGCCGAACGGCCCGAATCTGCCCCGTTCTATCCCCCCGCGCGCAGCGCCTTCTTCTCGAAGCCAACTCGAACGGCCTCCACTGCGGCCTTCTCCCCGCTAAACGCCACCTCGGTGACGCCCAGCCGGATCGAGCCGACGTAAACAGGCTGGCCCACGGTTACGCTCGCCTGCCAACCAGCGCCCGCGATCAGCCCTGGTTCCATCTCCTGCCCGCCGAGTTCCTTCAGGTATTCCGTGACCAGCCATGCTCCGATGCCGCGCAATGACAGATGTACGGAAAACTCGTCTGTGCTCATATTGCCCTCGCTGAGTTCCGACTGCCCCCATCCCCTGATCCCCTCATCCCCGCTATTCTCAAGGCAGTTTTTCATGTGCCTTGGAGTCTTTGTGGTAAGCGGGCGATTTTCAAGGTTGGACTCAGCACGCTCCTTGTGCTAGACTTGCAGTAGTTTGACATGCCAGTTGATAGTGCCGAATCGCGTGGGTCTCTGTCTTCATGCGATCTCGTTCAACGGAGATGATGGCATGAATAAGGTGACAGCATATTCCACTGAAACGACGGGCGAGGTCGCGCATCGGAGCCGGGCGACGCTGGGTCTCGCTCTGGCGCTCTTCATCCCCTCCGTGGCCGTCCTGCAGAGGTACCTGAGCGTGGCTGGTTTGCTCGCCTACCTGTTGGGAGCGTCAGTCATCCTGGTGCTTTTCGTCAAGCCAGGCGGCATCATGGCGCGGATGGCCGCACACCTCTCGCAGCGAGATGCGTTGGGGCTGGCGGTGGTGACCTTTGCCGTCATTTTGTTTATCTTGCTCCGTTTCCATGCCCGAACGTCTGTCGGCAATTCAAGTGCTAATGCGCCCGTCCATGTCGCTGCGATCAACCTGCTTCAAGGGCGGTTTCCCAACACCCTGCAGACTGATGTCGCCGGCGCATCCACTCCCTTGCCCGGCGCAGTGTTGCTGGCGCTGCCCTTCGCGTGGCTGGATGGCGTCGCTTATCAGAACCTGTTCTGGCTGATCGTCTTCTTCGTAGCGATGTCACGGTACCTCCGAGATTGGCGCTCCTCGCTGCTGCTGTCATGGGTAATCCTGGTCCTGTCTCCCGCGGTGGGGCACGCGCTGCTTACCGGACAGGATGCCTTCGCAAACGCCTTATTCGTCTTGCTCTGTGCGTTCTGGTTGGTCGGGATCGCAGCCCGGCCGGGCACAGGCATCCGCAAGGCGATCTTGCCGGCGATCCTGCTGGGAATCGGCCTTTCTTCCCGCACCGAATTCTTGCTGTTGCTGCCGTTGATCTTCGCGGCCCTGGCCCATTGTACCAGCTCGCGGTTGGCCATGAAACTCATGCTCGTCGCTGGCGCCGCGGGTCTCGCCGCTACGCTGCCGCTCTACCTTTATGCAGCGCCGGGCCTGACACCGCTCGAGACAGGGAGCTCCGGCCCACGGTCACTGCGGGCCGAACAAGTCATTGTCGGAGCAAGCGCCGTCTTCTCAATGACTTTGGCCTGGTATCGGCCCGCCTGGCCCAGGCATACCTCACCCGAGAGCATTGAACGCGGCCCTGGAGATGTGCCTGCCATCTTTCTCAGGAATACGGCGCTGGTGCTGGCTCCTCCAGCGGTGTTCGAGATCTTCCTCTACACTGCCGGAGGGTATATCGTTTCAGGGTTTGCCGTGTTCGGCATTTACGTGCTATTTTCGGGCGCGGCGCCCGCATGGCGGGAGATCTCCCGGATCATGCCGCCGGCCCGAGATGCGCAACTCTCCGGCGGCGTGGATCACGGGAGCGACAGTTTCTATCGAGTCGCACGTTTCCTCGGGTCGCCTTTCGCCTATCGATGCGTGGGCACAGAGAACATCACGGGCGCCGGAGCGGCGATCTTCATCGCCAACCACCTGGGCAGCACAGGGCCGATCGAATGCATTTTGTCGCTGCCGCTGCGCCTTTACCCCTGGGTGATCGCCAACATGACCGATCCGCAGCGGGCGCCGGCTTATATCTACGACGATTTCGTTCGGCCCGAACTGCACTTGAGCGGGTGGATGGGCAAACTGATGGCGGCCCTGCTGGGGCGCATTGCCGCCGCGTTGCTCACCGGCCTGGGAGCTATCTCGGTGGACGGCGCTCGCCACTGGACTGCGCCCGCGTTTCGCCAGAGCCTGGAGCTGCTCGGCCGGGGACGTAACCTGTTGATTTTTCCGGAGGACGCCAAAGGCCCGTTGGAGATCGACACCCAGATGCACCCCTTCCTGTACAGTTTCGTCTGGTTGTGCCATGCACACCAGCGCAAGACCGGCGACCGCATGCCGGTGTATCCGGTGGCCGTGGTAAGCACGAGCAAAACGGTCGAGATTGGCGCGCCGCTATACTTCGCCCTCGATGAAACAACCGGGGTGCGCACCAGTTACCAGCAGTTCTGCGATCAGATGGAAGATGCTGTGAGATCGTTGTACTTGGCAAGGCAGCGCGGAGAAATCCATGGCCCTAATTGACCGAGAACGCGGCCACGAGTATACTGACGCTGTGCTTTTCTGTACCAAACTTTGTTTCCTGGAAAGGTAATTCCGATGATCGTCACGACCAAAAAGCTGTTTGAGTTAGCCTACGGCAAGTATGCGCTGGGAGCCTACAACATCAACAACGCCGAGCAGACTATGGGCCTGTTCCGCGGCTGCGTCGAGAGCCAGGCGCCGTTTATCATTCAGATCAGCAAGGGCGCCCGCTCCTATACCGATAAGCGAATGCTCGAAGCCATCCTTCGCGCGGCCGACGAGATCTTCCCTGAGGCGGTGTTTGCCGTTCATCTGGATCACGGCGACGAGAAGACCTGTATGGATTGCATCGAAAGCGGGTTCTACAGCTCGGTGATGATCGACGCCAGCCATGAGCCGTATGAGAAGAACATCGAGATCACCCGCCGGGTAGTCGATGCGGCGCATGCCCGGGGCCTGGTCGTCGAGGCCGAGCTGGGACAGTTGGGCGGCGTCGAGGAGCATGTCAAGGTCAGCGAGGCCGACGCCAAGCTCACCGATCCCGACCAGGCCAAGGATTTCGTGACTCGGACGCAGGTGGATTCGCTGGCGTGTGCCATCGGCACCAGCCACGGCGCATTCAAATTTAGCGGCACCCAAGCCCTGCGATTTGACGTGCTGGCCGAGATCCAGAAGCGGCTGCCCCGCTTCCCGCTCGTCATGCACGGCTCCAGCTCGGTGCCGCAGGATGAGGTCGCGCGCATCAACGCGGCCGGCGGCAAGCTGACGGGCGCGAGAGGTGTGGACGACAACCAGTTCAAACGCGCCGCCGAGCTGGGCGTCACCAAGATCAACATCGACACCGATGGCCGCCTGGTGTGGACGCGCGTGCATCGCGAGTTCTTCCAGCAGTTCCCGGAGAAGTTCGATCTGCGCGATCCCGGCAAGATCTTCATGTCCGAGTACGCCAGGTTCATCGCATCCAAGAACGCGAAGCTCGGCAGCGCGGGCCAGATCCCGGCCATTCGCGCGGTTTTGAAGTAGGTCTGGCACCACGGCCCCAGTGGGTGAAAATGGCTCACCACCAAGACGCAAAGACACCAAGGGCACAAGGAAGAAGGAGGGGCTTTGTGTCTTTGTGTCCTTCGCACCTTGGAGCCTTTGTGGTGAGCGGGCGATTCTCAGAACAGTTACTCATGCCGGGCGCGGCGCCACGGTGGGTGAGAATGGCTCACCACCAAGACACAAAGACACCAAGGACGCAAGGAATTGGAGGGGCTTTGTGTCCTTCGTGCCTTGGAGTCTTTGTGGTGAGCGGGCGATTCTCAGGGCAGAGACTCATGCCGCGTGCAGCGCCACGGCCTCTGTGGGTGAGAAGGCGACTACTATCGTCCTTGGTCGATCGTCCATCGTCGTTCTCAGGACAGCCGGCCGACGATAAACCTCTCCGCTTCGGCTACAGACACCCTCAGGGCCACGGACGCCGTCGTCGGCGCACTTGCTGACGGTAGCTGCGCCAGCAATGCACCCGCCGTGTGCTGCCCTCCTGTTTCCACCGCCGCATTCACTGCCTGCCACGTGACTAACTCCGGCTGAATCACCGTCGCGGCCGCGAGGGGATCGTGCAGGTAGCTCCAGCCACGGCGCTGATACGCCGGGTAACGCTCGATCTGGTCGGCGACCGCGCGCTGGAAGGGCGTGTCGGCCCCGGCGATGCGGGCCACGTCCTCCGGACGAATACGCACCTGGGTGGTCACATCCAAGGGCACGATCGTGATCGGTGCGCCGGATGCGAGGACGATCTGCGCGGCTTCGGGGTCGCAGCGGAAGTTGTGCTCAGTCCACGGCAGGTGCAGGGCGCCCGCGCCGCCCACAACACCGCCCATGATTGCCAGCCCGGCCAGCGCCTTCGGCAGGCGCGGTTCCAGCAGAAATGCCAGCGCCACGTTCGTCAGCGGGCCGATCGCGATCAACGTGATCTCGCCGGGACGATCCATCACCATGCGGGCGATCAGCTCGGCGGCGCGCTCAGCGACCGGTTGACGCGCTTCATCCGCTGGCCTCAACAAGCCCTGGCCCTCGTGGCCTTCCCAGTAGATCGGCACCCTGCCCAGCAGCGGCTTCTGGGCGCCGGCGGCAACCGGTATCCCGGTGACGCCGCGCAGTTCCAGCAGCTTCAGCACCATCCGGGCGCGCAGCAACGTGTCACCGTAGACCGTGGTGACCGCGGTCAGCGCCAGTTCCGACGACGCCAGGATGAGCGCGAGCGCCAGGCAGTCATCCACATCAGTGCCGATGTCCGTGTCAAGTATGATCGGTCGCGGTAGCATGATTTTCTCCTGTGGTTAGTGTGAAGCGAGCACGCGGTCTATTCTAGCACAGTCATTCATAGTTGTGCAGGGCGATTTCAAAGGCGTGGAACGCCGAGGTAGCTGTGGGGCACGTTGCAGATGGGCGGTGTAGCAACGCGGCGCTGTTGCTCCGGCTAACCCCTGCTAACCCGATGAGGCCCGACTCGGATTTGAACACGGATACACGGACGTCGCTGCGAGAATCCGCGAACCCGCCAATCTGTGTGCTCGGCGTGGAGCGCCAAGTGACGGCCGTTCTTGCGACGGAGGAGCCCGACTCGGATTTGAACACGGATACACGGACGTCGCCCGCAGCACAAGAATCCGTGTATCTGGAGCCTCCGTGTCAGGCACCTGCGCGACCACCGTCCTGACGCTGACCCGGTGAAGCCCGACACGGATTTGAACACGGATACACGGAGGCCGCCGCGCCGCGAGAATCCGTGTGCTCCGTGTCGGGTACCTGCGCGACCACCGTCCTGACGCTGGCCAGTGAAGCCCGACACGGATTTGAACACGGATACACGGAGGCCGCCGCGCGAATCCGGCGAATCCGTGTTCCCGGTGTGCGGCGCTGTCGCGTTCTTCGTCCTTGCGTTGACCGGTAGAGCCCGCGACACGGAAACCACCTGCGCGACGAGAATCCGTGTATCGGTGTCCTCCGTGTCGGGCTCCGCCACTACCACAATTCCGTGTTCGTGTTGAGCCGGTTGCCCGCGCTGTCAAGGGTGATGGCGGTCGAACCGAGATGATCGGTCAGTAGGTAATAGAGGGTGGTGCCGCTCCGCTCGGCGATGCGCGTCGCGCCAGCAGTGTAGTACGACTTCATCGTCGCCGTGCTGCCGGTCCACTCGAAGTAGGCGCCGATGTAGACGGTCGTCGTGCCGCCGCTGGTCTCCTTGATTCGGTTGCCATCCCCGTCGTAGACGTAGCTGGCCGTGACGCTCCCGCTCATGCCGGTCAGCCGGTTCTCGGCGTCGTAGCCCAGCGTCACATCCTGCGTGCCGCTGATGCGCCGGGTGGCGTTGCCGTTCGGGTCGTACCAGTACTTCTGGTTGCCGGGCGCCGTGCCACCGACGTGGGTCACGGCATGTTTGTGGCTGGCATCCTGGTAATAGAGGTTCGTGCCCGTGCCCTCGAAGTTGGTGACGTTGCCGGCGCTGCTGTAGGCGTAGCTCTTCTGGCTGTAACCGCCGTAGGTCGTCGAGCCGCTGGTCTGGGCCGTCCCCAGACGATCCAGGGGATCGTAGGTGAAGGTCTGCGTCTGGCTGCCGCCGTAGGCCGCCGCATCAGCGATGGTCAGCACGTTGCCGGCGTTGTCATACGTGTAAGTAAGGCTCTGCCGGTTGTCGTAGCTCGGGCTGTTGGTGCCAGCCTTCAGCGTGCCCAACCGGAAGTTCTTGGCCTGGGGGTAGTCGTAGAGCTGCCGCACCACGCCGGTCGCACTGCCCAGCCGCCGCTCCGTCACCTGGCCCAACGCATTGTAGCAGCTATCGCCCACGTACGTGGCTGCGCCGCTGACGCTTTTCAGAAACGTGCCGGGAGTGTAGGCGAAATTCACCTGCTCGCCGATCTGCCCCGCATTGCCGCCCGGATACTTCTGCCATACCGGCCGATCCATGGCGTCGTAGCCCCACTGTGTGACGAACGTGCCCCCGCCCGTGCCGTTGACGACCCGGCTCTCCTGCGTCGCCCGCCCGCGGGCGTCGTAGGTCCAACTCGCGTTGCCCGAGCCGTCGGTCATGCTCGTGCGCCGGCCCAACCCGAAGTTGCCGCCCGCCGTGCTGTCGTAACCATAGCTGATGGTGTAGCTGCCCGGATCGGCCGGACAGGCCGCGGTCCCGGTCGAGTAGGTCTTGCCCTTCA
>Ga0172368_10001554_pt1 | contig 31185 bp, 20 predicted proteins | sample Lak11m_FD_114540 | JGI IMG/M metagenome (GOLD analysis project Ga0172368, IMG submission 114540) | Freshwater microbial communities from Kabuno Bay, South-Kivu, Congo - kab_022012_11m | ecosystem: Environmental > Aquatic > Freshwater > Lake | place: Democratic Republic of the Congo: South-Kivu...
AGCTGTCCTGATTCGTTGTTGGTAGGCATATGCGCTTGTTATACTACTGCTGCCATGCCGTCAAGTAGAAAAGCACACGGTCTAGAGGAGCGGCTTGGCGGATTCCTGCTCAGACTCTCAGGCCCGAGCCGACAATGAGATCGGCGGCGGCCCCGACGTCGTAGCCGGCCCGGTGGAACGTGAGCAGGTTGGCCTCGTCGTCGAGCAGCGCGAAACAGGCGCGCGGGTCGCCGTCGCGCGGCTGGCCGGTGCTGCCGACGCCGAAGATGTACTTCCAGCCGGATTCCAGCGCGACCTCGTCCGAGTCCAGCTCCCGCACCTTGCCGGGCCGTACCGCCCAGGCCCGCGGCAGGTGCGAATGGCCCACGAAGGTCACGTCGGACAGATCCGCCAGCGTCGGCAGCAGATCCTCGACCTGCTCGGTCAGGAACAGGTAGTCGTACTGCTCGGGCTCGATGGGCGAGCCGTGGCAGTACTCGAAGCGACCCTCGCGCACCGTGTACGGCAGGCTGCGCAGCCAGGCCAGGTTCTCCGCGTCGAGCGCCTTGCGCGTCCAGTCCAGCGCGTCCCGGGCGGCGTCGTAGTAGTAGTCGTAGTCCATGCGCCCGGCGACCGCGGCATCGTGGTTGCCCAGCAGCGTGAACGAGGCGCGCTCGCGCACCAGCCGGCAGCACTCGTTGGGCGAGGCCCCGTAGCCGACGGTGTCGCCCAGGCACACGTGCCGATCCGCCGACAGGCGCGCGCACTCCGCCAGCACCGCCTCCAGCGCGGGCCGATTGCCGTGCACGTCCGTGAGGATGGCCGTTCGCACCCTGGGGTCGCCGTGCCTCTCCGTCGATGGGCGCCCGCCGCGCCGGCTCCCCGGTCGGGCGGCGCATCGTAGTGGATGGCAGGCGGACTTGGCAAACCGTCCACGGTCGACAGTCGACGGTCGACGGTCCACGGTCGGTAGAAACGAATGCCGCTTCTCGACTCCCGACTGTCGATGGGCCAAGCCGACCCCGCCGTGGCCCTGCCGGTCCTCCCGTGTCATCTCCATCGGACGAGTGTCGTACCCGGTCATGGTGCCCCCCCACTCCACTTGTCCGAAACCAGGACGATCAGGGGCATCACGCCCGAATTCGCTCTAACCGCCCGCCACCCAAGGACTTTTCGACTAATCTGGCCCGCCCGCCTGTCCGGAAGCAGGACACCCCGGCGTCCCGGCGGGACCTCGGTGGACCCGGGCTGCTCCAACCCCTCGGATTTGCTAGGGAAAATCGTGACGCAGCGCATCAGAGAAGCGCGCCAAGGAGGCCGGGCGCTGGCTTCCGGCTTGCTCCGTGACGGCCTAGGGGGAAACCGCCGTCACCAGGAGGCCGCCGTGCTGCGAAATCTCCGAACCGTCCGCGTTCCGTCGCTCGTCGCGCCCTTGGTGGCGCTGACGGCGCTGTGTGCGTGCTCCGACGAGCCCGAGGCGAACCCGCCGTTCAACAACGGCCCGCTGTACCGGGCCTTCGAGGAGGCGAGCGCCCAGAGCGGCGTGCCGCGCGACCTGCTGCTGGCCGTCGGCTGGTACGAGTCGCGCTGGACGCAGCTCGAGCCCGAAGCCGAAGGACCGCAGACCGAGCCCGAACTGGGCGGCCACTACACCGGGTGCTGGGGCGTCATGGGGCTGTGCGACCGGCCCGACCGCGACACGCTGGGACTTGCGGCACAGCTCGCCGAGAAGTCCGCCGACGAGATCAAGCGCGACCGCGCCGCGAACGTGCTGGGAGCAGCGCTGGTGCTGCGCCGGTACGCGGACGAAATGCTCGAGGGCGCGGACCCGGAGCAGATGGACTTGGGCGCCTGGCGGGACGTGGTGGCGCGCTGGTCCGGGATCACGGATCCCGAAGGCGCGTGGAGCGTCGCGGACGAGGTGTTCCGCATCCTGCGCGAAGGCGCCGGCCGCACGCTGGGCGACGGCGAGTCGCTGGAGCTGATGCCCAACGAGGGGCTGGGCGAGGCGGGCAGCGGCGCCGCGGGCAGCGCCGGCGAGGGCATCTGGGGCAGCACCTCGCAGGGCCTGGGACAGCCGGGCGTGCGCTTCGTCCAGGCGCTCCGGTACACGAACGGGCGCGGCGGCAACAGCGTGCGCTACGTCGTCATCCACACCATGCAGGGCAGCTACGCGGGCTCCATCTCGTGGTTCCGCAACCCCTCCGTGCAGGCCTCCGCGCACTACATGCTCCGGTCGCGCGACGGCGAAATCACGCAGATGGTCGACGAGAACGACACCGCGTGGCACGCCGGCAACTGGTCGTACAACCAGCAGTCCGTCGGCATCGAGCACGAAGGGTTCGTGGCCGACGGCGCCTGGTACACGGACGCCATGTACCGCTCCAGCGCGCGCCTGACGTGCGAAATCGCGCGTCGCCACGGCGTTCCGGTGGATCGCGGGCACATCATCGGCCACCAGGAGGTGCCCGGGTGCCCCGGCGGGCGCGGCGGCGGATCGGGCTGCCATACCGACCCCGGTCACAACTGGAACTGGGACTACTACCTGTCGCTCGTGCGTGACTGCCGCGGCGACATCGGCGGAGGAGGCGGAGGAGGAGGCGGCGGAGGCGGAGGCGGTGGTGGCGGAGGAGGCGGTGGCGGCGGTGGGGGCAGCGTGCAGCCGGGAGAGGGTCTCATCCAAGGAGTCGTCTACGCCAACGGCAACACGAACGACCGCGTGGCGGGCGCCGCCATCTCGCTCGACAACGGGCAGCGCGCGAGCGCGAACTCCAACGGGTACTGGTCGCTGCGCGTGCGCGCCGGCAGCTACCGCGTCACCGCGACCGCGGCCGGGTACAACTCCGGCTCCGTCGTGCGCACGGTGCCGGCGGGCGGCGAGATCTGGGCGTCCGTGAACCTCACCCGCGGCGCCGCAGCCCAGCCCGGACGCGTGTCCGGCATCGTCTACGAGGCCGGAAACAGCGCCGCGCGCCTCTCGGGCGTGCGCATCAGCACGGCCGGCCGCGCCACGAACACCGACGCGAACGGCCGCTACACGCTGGAACTGCCCCCCGGCCAGTACGAGGTCCTCATCGCCAAGTCGGGCTGGCTGAGCAAGGAACTGTCCGCTTCCGTACACTCGGGCCAGACCGCGTCGCTGAACGCCGGCCTGTCGCGCACCAACGCCGGGGGCAGCATCACCGGCTACGTGTACGAGGCGCCCAACAGCGGAACCCGCGTCGGGGGCGCGCGCGTACACCTGACCGGCACCGCCGATCTGACGGTCACGACCTCGTCCGACGGGTCGTTCGAGTTCTCGAACGTGCCGGCGGGCGCATGCCGGCTCACCGCGACCGCGCTCGGATACGGCGCCGGCTCGCGCCAGGTGACGGTGGTGTCGGGCGGCCAGGTGTCGGCGACCATCGGGCTGAGCAAGGGCGGCGCGGGCACGGCCGACGGCGCGTTCGTCGGCGTCGTCTACATCGCGCCCGACACAAGCCGGCGCATCGCCGGCGCCACGGTGCGGCTGTCCGACGGGCGCACCACGACCTCCGGCGCCAACGGCTACTTCAGCTTCCCCGCGTCCGGACGCGTCACCGCGGTCGCGAGTGCCGCCGGGTACGCGCCGCGCTCCGTCACCCGGTTCGTGCCCGCCGGCGCCACCATCTGGGGCTCCATCGGCCTGTCGCCGGGATCCGGTTCTTCCAGTGGCAACACGACCGAGGACAAGTGCAACGGCAAGAGCTGGAAGGATCGCGACCCGCCCAGGGAGATCGTGCTCGCGAGCCCCGTGGAGCTGGTCACGACCGATTCCCACCCGACGTTCGTCTTCTCCAGCGCCGGCGACGAACACGCCAAGTACAAGCTCGTCCTGCTGCGCGCCGACGACCAGCGCACTTTCGAGTTCGAAGTGCCCGAGACCACGGAAGACAAGCTGAACGTGCGGTCGCCCCGCACCCTCGAGAACGGCTACTGGACGTGGAGCGTGTACCCGTTCTGGGAGGATGACTGTTCCAGGGGCGAGATCACCGACTACGGGTTCTTCATCGTCGAGTAGCGCGGAGGACCGGGTCAGACGGACGGACCGGCGGAAGCGCCGGTCCGTTCGTCGTTTCTCCGGCGCTCGCGAGCGGCCACGAGGCCGCCGCGCCCCGTGCGGCCACGGGCCGCCGATCCGACGTTCGGCCGGAGGCCGACGCTCCGACTGTCCGGCCGCTCCGACTGTCCGGCTACTCGGCCACGTAGCGGAACCGGCGCACGAACTCCTCTTCCGTCATGTTCGCCGTCTGCGCCAGAATCGCCCGCGTCTTCGCGTCGTCGAAGTCCCGCTTCTCCAGGCGCACCATGTACTCGCGCGCGATGCGGTAGCGGTCCGTCTGCGTGTCCACCATGCGCACCTTCGTGCGCCCCGTCTTCGAGTCCATGATGTCCCGGAACGCGATGGGCGCCAGCCGCCCGTGCTCCAGGTGCACCAGCATCCCCGTGCCGCCCTCCACCAGCGCGTGCGCCGCCGCGAATCCCAGCGCCTGCGTGTACGACATGTCGAACGGCACCGGCGCCTTGCACCGCAGCTCGTACCCGATGTTCTTCTCCACGAACGTCAGCCCGACGCCCCGCGCCTTCAGGCTGGAGCGCACCGCGCTCACGAGCAGCCGGCCCAGCGGCAGCTCGGCCAGTCGCACATGGCCGTGCTCGTCGCGCTCTATCTCCTTGAAATCCTTGAAGTCTTCCTCGGCGATGATCTCGCCCAGCCCCTCCGCCAGCACCGCCACGCCGAACCCCTTGCCTTGGGCGAGGCGCTTGACCACCGCCCCCTCCAGGAGATCGACGATGTGCTGGAAGCGGATGGGCGTCTGGCGGAACTCCTCGGGGATGACCGTGAGCGTCGCGCCCGCCGCCTCGCCGATGGCCCACGCGAGATGGCCCGCCTTGCGGCCCATCGCGACGATGTAGTACCAGCGCTCGGCCGAACGCGCGTCCTCCATGATGTCGCGCACCAGCTCCGCGCCCGCGCTCGCGGCGCTCGTGAACCCGAACGTCACGGCGTCGCCCGGCAGCGGCAGATCGTTGTCGATGGTCTTGGGCACGTGCGCGACTTGGATGCGGCTGCCCGCCAGCTCGTCCACGCGGCTCGCCGTGAAGGCCGTGTCGTCGCCGCCGATGGTGACCAGGTAGTCGACGCTCAGCTCCGTGAGCGCATGCACGACGTTGCGCAGCATCCGCTCGGACTTCGTGGGGTTCACCCGCGAGGTCTTCAGCATGGTGCCGCCCAGGTTGTTCCAGCGCGACACGTCGTCGATGGTCAGCTCCTGCACCATGTCCGTGCGGCCCTCGGACAGGTGACGGAAGCCTTCGAGGATGCCCAGCACGCGCATGCCGTTCTTGCGCGCCTCGATGGTGGCCGCGCGGATGACGCCGTTGATGCCGGGCGCCGGTCCGCCGCCCACGACGATGGCGAGCGTCCTGCCCTGCGTGGCGGGGTTGGTGTGCCAGAAGTCGTCCTGCAGGCTCATGCGCGTCTCCTTGGGCGCCCGCGACCGGGGCGGGCTGTTCGGCTTTCGGCTTTCGACTTTCGGGCGGATAGTGCCGCCACCCGGCAGGGATCGCAAGGCCGGCCAGACGCTCCGAGGTCCGGCGTGACGCACAAGGGGAACGCCAAGGCGCCAAAGGCGCCAAGTTCGCCAAGTTCCTGGGTTTCTGGGAATCGTCCGAAGCACTGTCCCCGCAACCCCGCGAAATCACTGGGGATTCGCGCAGCCTGGGAAAGATCCCCTCGGGCGCAGGCCGGAAATGCGACCGGACGGCAGGCCGGGCGTACACTGCGGACATGGGTGCATGGGCGGCCCTCTGGATCATCGGGGCTTCCGCGGCCGTGCCGCGGCTCGAGACGGCGCTCGAGGCATGCGCGGGCGACCTCGGGCTGCGCTGGACGTGCGTGCTGCCCACCGACGAGGAGTCCGCCGCGGCCGGGGCGGCATGCGAGAAGGGCTGCCCCGCGGGCGATCCGGGCGAGCGGTGCCGCATCGCCTGCGAACGGGCTGCCATGCGGGACGCGGAGGCGTGCGAGCAGCGCCGCGGGTCGCAGCTCGCGGCGGATCTGGCGCGATGCCGGAGCGAGCTCTTCGGCGAGGACGACAGCCGCGTGCCGGACCTGCTGGTGCGCGAACGCGGCTCCGGCTGGTACCCGGTGCCCGTCGAGCCCGTGACCCACGAGGAGTACCCCACCGCTTGCGAGCGCGACGCGCCGGGAGCGACGGCCTCGCCTGCGGGTTCCAAGGGCTTCCGATGCGCGCGCGAGGTGGAGTCGGCGACGCTCGCGCCTCTGGTGGAACAGGCGGAGGCGCTCGTCGCGGAGCAGGAAGATCTGTCCCCGGACGAGCAGCTCGCGCCCGCCGACATCCGGCACGCGCTCGCGGCGAAGTCGGCCGAGGCCATGTGTCCCAAGGGGATGCGCATGGAGTGGGACGACGTCGCGACCTGCGCCCGGACCTTCTCGCGCAAGGAGTTCTGTCCCAAGGGGAACGCGGAGGCATCGAACACCGACGCGGGATGCGGCTACTCGGGATGCCCGGGCAGGACGGACCTGTCGAAGCTCTCCGGCAGCCGGTTGCGCGGATGCGCCCAGTGCCCGATGGGCGGCAGGCTGGACGCGCCCGCCACGGCGCGCTGGGCAGAGGATCGCGGCACGGCGACCGAGGTGCTTTGCCGGGTGCGGCTGGCGGACTGGGATGCCGCGGCGCGGCGCAGAGTGAAGCTGGAGCTCGCGCGGCGCACCGCGGTCGCGCAGGGCGCCGACGCGGCGATGCGTGCGTCGCTCGCGGAGCGGGGACTGGCGGCCGATCGCGTCGTCGCGCTGCAGCGGATCGGCACGCGCTGGCCTCCCGTGTTCCGGCTCGTCTGGAAGGCGGGCGAGCCAGGAACGGCGCCGGACGAGGCGAAAACCGCCGCCGCGGCGATCGCGGACGCGCTCCCCGACCTGTCGACGCTGCGCCTCGTCGCGGCGGATGGCTCGGGACGCGCGTCGTTCGTCGCCGACTTCTTCGCGGGCGAGCCTTCGAGGCTCTTCAACGCCCACTCGGCGCCGAGCGCCGAAAACGACTGGTAGTACAGGGACTTGCGGCCGTCGTTGATCGACCGCCGCGGCGCCGCTACTGTGCGCGCCCGCCCGTTGCGACGGAGACCCCATGCAGCCTGCAGCCTCGTTCGCGAACCCGTTCACGCGCCCCGCCTTCGAAGATCCGGCGGAAGCACGCCTTGTCCTGTCCGACCTTGCGCGCCGACGCACCGGGAGGATCCCTCCCGAACGCATCGCCGAGCACGTGCTCGCGATCACGGACGGGGCCGACTTCACCGTGCGCCGCGCGGCACTGGAGGCGCTGCTGCGCCGGCGCGCGGCCGCCGAGCGCGAGCAGCTCCGGATCGCGGAAAGGCCGAAAGGCGGCGTGTTCGGCGAGTACAGCACGCGCCGGCCGGGCAGCGAGGCGAGGCCCTACCGGACCGTGCTGCGCTCGCTCCAGCCGATCGAGGGAAGCTGCGACTGCCCCGATTTCCTGCGTGGATCGCTCGGAATCTGCAAGCACCTGGTCGTCGTGCTGGACGAGGTTTTCGCGCGCGGGGCGCGGGTGGCGCCCCCCGCGAACGGAGCCACGAGACTCGGGTGGTCCTGCGTGCGACCGCTCGTCGGCGCCGGCGACTGGATGGAGCGCGTGGAGCTGCACGTCGCCGACGGCGATCGGATTCCGCCGCGGCTGAAGGGCCGCTTCGAGCCGGTGGGCGACGGCACCGCGCGGCTGCGGCAGCCGCACGACGATGATGCGAAACGGCTGGAAATCGTGCGGGATCTGGAAGCGCACGCGGGTCGCGGAGGGAACGCGGACCCGGCACTGGCGGCGCTGGCGCGCCTGGAGAGGGCGCGCCTCGAGCAGCGCGTCGCGAACCGCGATCTCGTGCGCCGGCTGCCCTCGCTGCTGCGCTCGCTGAAGGTGAAGCTCTTCGCGTACCAGCGCGAGGGCGTCGAGCGCATCGTCGGCGCAGGGCGCCTGCTGCTCGCCGACGACATGGGCCTGGGCAAGACCGCGCAGGCCGTCGCGACGTGCCACGCGCTGTGGGAGGCGGGCGTCGTGCGGCGCGGCCTCGTCGTCGCGCCCGCCAGCCTCAAGCCGCAGTGGCGCCGCGAATGGCAGTCGTTCACCGACGTGCCCGTGACGCTGGTGGACGGCGGCCCGGAGGAGCGCGCGAAGCTCTACCGCACGAAGTCCGGCTTCCTGCTCGTCAACTACGAGCTCGTGGTGCGCGATCTGCCTCTGCTGCAGGCGTGGAAGCCCGATCTGACGGTGCTGGACGAGGCGCAGCGCATCAAGAACTGGGCGACGAAGACGGCGCTGTCGGTGAAGCGGCTTTCACCGCGCTGGCGCGTCGTGCTCACGGGCACGCCCATGGAGAACCGGCTCGACGAGCTGGCCTCCATTCTGGAGTGGGTGGACGACCTGGCGCTGGAGCCCAAGTGGCGGCTCGCGCCGCTGCACTCCGTGACGATGGACGGGCGCGCGGGCATCGCGGGCGCCCGGCACCTGGACACGCTGCGCACACGGCTCTCAGGCTGCATGGTGCGGCGGCGGCGCACCGAGGTGCTGGACCAGCTTCCGGCGCGGACCGACACGCGCGTGCCGGCCGCGCTCACGGAGGCGCAGCGCGAGCGCCACGACGAGCTGAACATGCCCATCGCGTCGCTCGCGGCGCGCGGGCGGCGCCGGCCGCTCACGCAGGCGGAGTTCCTGAAGCTCATGACCCTGCTGGCGACCCAGCGCATGATCAGCAACGGGCTGGCGCTCGTGGACTTCGAGGAGATGTGGCCGTCGCTGGAGCGCGTGCGCGCGCCTTCGGAGTCGCTGCTGACGAGCCTGTCGTCGCCCAAGCTCGTCGAGCTGCGCGCGCTGACGGAGACGTTCGCCGAAGAGGAACGCAAGGTCGTCGTGTTCAGCCAGTGGCGGCGGATGCTGGATCTCGCGCACTGGGCCGTGTCGGACGTTCTGAAGCGCGCGGGCCAGCGTGCGGTGTTCTTCACGGGGCGCGAGAGCCCGCAGCGGCGAACGCAGAACATCGTGGATTTCCACGACGATCCGCGCACGCTGATTCTCTTCGCCACGGACGCGGGCGGGGTCGGCCTGAACCTGCAGCGGGCCGCGAACTGCTGCGTGAACCTGGAGCTGCCCTGGAACCCGGCGGTGCTCGAGCAGCGCATCGGGCGCATCCACCGGCTGGGGCAGAGCAGGCCCATCAGCGTGTACAACCTGGTGAGCGAACAGGGAATCGAGGCGCGCATCTCCGACCTCGTGGCCGACAAGAAGGCCCTGTTCTCCGGCCTCTTCGACGGGACGACCGACGAGGTGCACTTCGACAGCGCGGGCTCGTTCCTGTCGCGAGTGGAGCGGATCGTCGAGAAGCCCGAGGTCGTCGAGTCCGCGCCGGAGTCGGAGGAGGCCGACCCCGACGCGCCCCCCGAGGCCGCTGAGGTGGTGCCTGAGGTCGTGTCGGCCCCGGAGCAGGCCGAAGCCGCTCCCCCGACGGTGACGGAGGCCGTGCCGGAGGTGGCTTCGGCGCCCGCCGCTGCGGGCACCGAGACCGCCGGTCCGCTGCCGGCGGAAGCGCCGCAATCGGGCGAGGTTGCGCCGGTCCCCGTTCCGGGGGAATCGCCTGCGAGGGCTGTCGCGGCCGCGACGCCCGGGAGCGCGCCCGAGGCGCCCGCCTCCCCGGTGGCGATTGCCGCCATGCCCGGCGATTTCCTCAATCTTTTCGCGCAGATACGCGTCAGGCCGGCCGCCGACGGAGGCATCGCAATCGAGGCCCCGCGCGAGGCGGCATCGGCGCTCGCGACGCTGCTGGGCGGGTTGGCGGCGAAGTTGGCGGAGGCCGGGCGGTAGCGGACGCGGGACGCCACACCGGCCGGCCGCATTGCCGCGGCCGCAGATCGCCGGCCCGCGTGCGGCCAGAGGCCGCCGGTCCGACGAGCGGCCAGAGGCCGCCGGTCCGACGAGCGGCCAGAGGCCGCCGGTCCGACGAGCGGCCAGAGGCCGCCGGTCCGACGAGCGGCCAGAGGCCGCCGGTCCGACGAGCGGCCAAAGGCCGCCGCTCCGACTTGCCGCCCCGTCACTGCGCCGCGGGATGGGGGCGGGTCAGTCGTCTTTCCAAGGGTATTGCGAAATCAGGTAGGCAATCGTGTCGTCGACCTCGCCGTCGCTCAGCAGATACCTCCAGGAAGGCATGCTGAGCGGCGGCTGGGGTCCGGCCGGGTCCTTCCTGCCGGCGGGGTTTCCATTCAGTATAAGCGCGTGGATTGCCTTGGTCTGGGCCACGAACCTGGGCCAGTTGCGGAACGGCGGCTCGGCGACCGCGTCCAGATCCGTACGGCCCACGAGCAGATCGATGGCCTTCTGCGCATCCTCGGGCTCGAAGAGTCCCATCTTCTCGGCGATGAGGTTGTTCTGCGGGACGTTGCCGGCGAGGTAGTTGTGATTGTGCACGCCGCCGGAGCCTCCCTCCCCGTGGCAATGGAAACATCCCCGCTGGCGGAAGATGCGTGCCCCGCGCGCGACGCCGACAGGCGGTGGCGCGGCAGAAGCGTCCGGTTGCGCGTGATCGCACGAGGCGGCGGCTGTTGTTTCCGCTTGCGTTCCCGGCTCGACGACCTTGATGACTCCGCGCATGCCGAAGTGGCACGCTCCGCAGACTTCCGTGCAGTAGTACGTGTACTCCCCCGCGGTTTCCGGCCGGAATCTCAATTCCACGACCTTGCCGGGATCGATCGACACGGGACCGAGGCCAAGCTCCGGCGCGTAGAAGCCGTGCCTCACGTCGGCACTCGCGAGCCGCAGCACCACTTCCTCGCCGCGTCGCAGCACCGGCGTCGCGGAGCGGAAAGTCTTGCGCCAGTAGTTCGTGCCGTCCACGACCTCGTCGGTCCAGGCTCCGTCCTTCTTGACGCCTGTGAGCGAGACGACGCGCGCCGGACCGCGATCGGCGGCCGGTCCCCGGTGCAGCGCCAGAGGCGGCACGACGACGGCGGCCAGCACGGCCGCGCCCGCGAGCACTTCGTGCAGTCCGGTGCGCATCGGTCACCCGACGAAGAAGAAGACGAAGACCGCCGTCACGCCCGTCGCGAGAGTCCAAGTCGGCAGCACGCTCGAGATGGCACGCCGCGCGTCCGGGTAGAGCCGCTGCGCCAGGCTCCACGTCGTGCGCAGGGCGAACCAGAGCCCCGCCAGCAGCAGCGGCACCTGCACGTAGGCGACGCGGTCGGGGACGATCGGGTGCCAGGCCACTCCCGCGGTGCCCGCCAGGTCCCAGCCGCGGCCCAGCGGATCCGAGAGACTCGAGAGAATGTAGGCCCCGTTGACCGCAATCAAGGGGACGCTGAAGGCAATCCACGCGAAGAGACCGACCGGCACCCAGGCATAGGCATATCGCACGAACACGTCGCGCAAGGAGGCTTCCATGCCCGCGATGCGCCGCCCGACCCACGAGGCGAGCAGGTGCAGGCCGGGGAAGACACCCAGACAGATGACGACGATTCCAGCCGAATACAGGGCGAAATGCCCCCACTGCCCCGACTCCGGCCCGTTCGCCCAGTCCTTCACCGTGCCCCACGGCCCAAGGAGCGTGACGGAATAGGCCAATGCCAGGACCGTCATGATGAATGCCTTGAAAGCCTCGTCCACGCCCTTGAGGTGCGTGTCCGAGAACATCGGACGGAGGTAGACCGTCACGTTGTCGTGCGGGCAGGTCTTGAGGCACTCGAAGCACATGCCGCAGTAGTTGTTGCGCGTCATGGTGCCGACGTACTGATACCATGGACACCCGTAGCCCTCGCGGCTTCCGAAAAGGCACTCTTTCTCCATGTGACGCCGGCAGAGCTCCGCGTCCCGCACGCGCACCGCGGTCGCGGCACTCATGGCATAGAGGCTCAGGAAGCCGCTCACCGGGCAGAGGTACATGCAGAACGCGCGCTGGCGGAACACGAGCGAGAGCGCGACGGCAAGGACGATCATGCCTCCGAGCACGACGGTGCTCACGACGGGGCGCGTCACGAGCAGGGCGCTGCAGCAGGCCAGGCACAGGAAGCCCGCGTTCTGCAGCCAGATGTTGCGCAGGGGCTTGGGCCATTCGAGGTTCATGCCGAACATGCGCGTGCGCTGGCGGCCGGGTCCGGCGCCTTCCCGCACACCGATGAATCGAAGCCGCTGCAGCCATTCGCCCGCCGACGGCAGCGGACACATGGTGCACCAGAACCGCGACAGCAGCGGCACCAGCAGCGCGATGAGCAGGAACCACCACAGAATCCAGACGAAGACGATGATGATGTTGCGGCTGCCGACCGGCGACCCGAACAGCCCCGCGTAGAGGAAGACCGCGAAGACGGCGAGGTTGAACCACATCAGCCAGAACTGCAGCGGGCGCCAGCGCAGCAGCGCGCGCAGGCCCGGGACGCGCCGGAGCAGATCGACGCCCGGCCAGTCCCGCACCGACGCGGGCGCACGCGCCGCCGGACGGGCGTGGGCCTCGACGACGTCAAGCTTCACGGGAGGCCTCCGGCTTGGCACGAGGGCGCCGAGAGACGAACGCGGCGAAACCCAGGAGCAGTCCCGCGCTCGCGCCGATGCCCGCGTGCAAGAGATGATTCGGCGCCACGATCAGCTCTCCGGCCATGAACGGGTGGAGCGCACCGCAGGTGTGCGAACAGCGGTAGCGGTATTTTCCGGGGCGATCCGTGCGCACGACGATTTCGTCCTGCTCGGTCTCCGCGTCCCCCTGCGACGGGCGGCGTACCAGTATCTTCGCCTGCTGCGGCAGCACCGCCGCGTCCACGTCGTGGCCCTCGAGGTAGAAGCCGTGCGTCACGTCCAGCGACACCAGCTTGACGTGGAGCGTGTCTCCCCGGTTGGCACGGATCACCGACGGCTCGTAGGCATACTGTCGCGCGAAGACGGTGATGGTCCGGTCCTGCGGCGGATCGGTGCCGGCGAAAAGGAGCACGGCGGCGGCGGCCCCGGCCAGAAGCCCGAGCACTGGAATCGCCTTCGCCATGCCGCGGCGCATCAGTGCAGCTCCAGCTCGACCTGCGCGGTGCCGCCGCCGGTCACCGCGACCTTCGCCGGGTCGGCGCTCTTGCGCTCGTGCCAGACCTTGATGACGTATTCGCCGGGCGGCACGCCTGGAATCTCGAAGCTTCCGTCCTCGCCCGTCACGGCGAAATAGGGATTCTGAAGCGATATCACGTAGGCGAGCATCGACGGGTGCATCTTGCACAGGATGCTGTAGACGCCCTCCTTCTGGAAGGCATAGGTGCGCTTCTCGTCCTTGTTGAAGACTCCCATGTCGAACTTCTCGCCGTCGGGGCTGAAGACGTTGTGTCCCGTGGCGTCGTTGTTGAGGAATTCGACGGTCCATCCCTTCACGACCGGCAGCACGGCCGGAAGGAAGACCTGGTTCTTCTGGTCCATGGGCACCGTCCGCGCGGGGCCGGTCCAGGGCGCCTTCTCGACGAACACGACCGCGTTGCGCCGGTGCTTGGCGGACTTCGCGTTCACCGTGCCCTTGATCGTGCCCGGCGCGGCGTCCGCGGTCTGCGCGACGGAGAGAATCGCGAGGGCGATTGCCCAGGCATTGAAACGGCACATGGTTCCCATTGGAGGCTCCTCGGTGTCGGTCAATGCGCGTGGGGCGCCGATTCGGCGGAGGCGCCCGGCGCCGGAAGCTTCAACATCCCCTGCAGGACGCGCACGGGCGACACCTGGCCTGCCTGCCCCCCGGCGCTCTGCACCGTCACGATCACTTCCTGCATTGTGGCGAGAAGGTACGGGAAATCCGCCATGAGCATCCCCGTACCGTCCAGGGTGCCGAGCGCAACCATGCCCGAAGGCGACAGCGCGGAGGCTTCCGAGGCCCACGGATCGCCCGAGAGTGCGTGCGAGTCGACGCCGGCGGACGAAGGGAAACGCGTCCAGACCCGGTATTCCAGGCCTTTTTCAAGCGTCGGCAGACTCGCGGTCACCATCAGCATGGTGTCGTCCGCGCGAGCCTCGCCTCCTGCCGCCGCCAGCGACGCCGCGGAGACGGGCACGTACGCGAGAGTACCGCCCATACTGCCGATGAGCCGCAGCGCCGTCGATGGGCTCGTCGGAGGCCCCGACCCGACGTCCTCCTCCGTGACGCGCAGCTCGCGCACGGCCGCCATGCGGACGGGATCGACGGTGGCCGAGAGGGAAGTCCCTCCGTCGAGCGATCCGAGGCTGTTGGTCGCCTCGGCTCCGACCGCCCAGACGACGTAGCGCATGCTCTCCTTGAGCGGTTCCAGCCCCGCGGCGGTCGCGCGCAGCGAGTTGCCCACGAGGGAGCTGGCGCCGGACGGCAGCACCGGCGCCGCAGAGAGCTTGACCCGGCGCGTGATGGGTGTCGCCTCGCACGCGGCGAGAAGGACCAGGCCCGCGGATGCCGCGAGGAGGACTCGGGGCAGTCGATCGCGGGAACGCAGAATCGGTTTGGCGCTGCACATTCGATTGCCCCGCTCGCGGCTGCCGCTACATTTCCTTGTTCGGCATCACCGGGAAGTAGTAGCTGTCGGGGTCCGCGGCGCCGTCCACCGTGCAGTTGTGCGAGTCCTTGAAGGAAATCTTCAGCCAGAAGGTGCGCCCCATGGAGTCCATGACCTCCTCCTTGGCGAAGACGTGCTTCACGTTGTAGATGCCTTTGCCGGCATACGTCGGCGTCAGCGTCGCCACTTCCTCGGCCGTCGCGGCCTCGTTGCCCATGAGCTTCACGACCGGCGCGCCGTTCTCCAGCTCCGCGGGAGGCAGATGGTCGAACGTGTTCAGCCACGGCGAAGTCGTGTTCACAGGCTGGCCCGCCAGCGAGCGCATCGGCTCCACGCCGAAGGTGATTTCGGTCTTCCCGTCCGCCATCAGGTGCGCGGACGAGCCGCTCCAGCGCACCTGGTAGGCGAAATCGGTCGATGAATCCGCATTCTCGTCGCAGAAATACTTCTCGCCGCCGCCGCGCGAGGTCTCGAGCGCGAACGCTCCGAAGTACTGGCTGCCTCCCGCCGCGAACCTGAGGCCGGCGACGTGGCTGCCCAGCGCGCCGAACTGCGTGTAGAACGTGTACGTACCGTCGCCCATGTCCTCCAGCTTGCCGGGCGCGAGGGCCTGGTCCACCGAATAGGCGTCGCCGGGCTCGCGCGTGAACGCGGTCACCGGCAGGCCCTTGACCTTCGGGCACGTCGCGAGATCCTTGGCGTTCGTGCAGCCGTCCATGTCGTGGACCGTGAAGACCTGCGCCACCTTCTTGTAGATGTGCGCGTGGTTGCTCTTGAGCGCGACGAGGTAGTTCTTCGCCGGCGGCGCCTGCGTCCCTGCGTCGGCCTTCTCGTAGCCCGACATGTCCATTCCTTCCGCGCAGGCCGCGGCCAGTATCGCCGCCGCGGTCGCCATGATTCTATTCATGTTGTTTTCCCTTTCGTCGCCGCCAGCGCGGCGGTCAATGGCTTGCGACCTCGACCTGGAAGACTCGCGACACGTCCGCGCCGCCGTCCTTGAAGGCGAAGTCGAGTTCCCAGCTTCCGGCCGCGAAGAAAGGTCGGCTGCCGGAATACTCACCGGAAGCGCCGGGGCTCAGCTTCAGTTCCACGGCGGTGCCGGTCTCCAGGTGGAGCAGGCCGGCCGTCGGGGCGAGGCCTTCCACCGGGGCGCCCGCGCGGCGCACGCGGAACGTGAACGTGATCATCTCGCCCGCATGGACGTGCGCCGGCGAGGCCGCGAACGTGATGTCGAAGTCGTCGTCCGTGCCCGTGCGCGCCTGCGGCGGATCCGCGAACTGCACGTCGTCGATGCACGCGGGCGCCAGGAGCGCCAGCGCGGCGAATGCGGCGAGGCTCGCCGTCGTTCCGCTAGAACGCGACATTGAGTCCCGCCGTCACCTGGCCGAACTCCAGGTGCGAGTCCGGTCCTTCGACGCTCGCCAGCACCTGCGTGCGCACCTGCGCCCGCAGCAGCGCATAGAATCCGCCGGAAATGCGGCTCTGCGAGTCATGTCCCGACGCGACGCGCTCGACCCGCAGGGTGGGAACGAGCCAGGGGAACACGACGTAGTCGAGCTGCGCCGAAGCCTGCCAGCCGGAAATCCCCGCGTTGGGCGTCGCGAGCGTCGGCCGTGCATTGCGTCCCAGCAGACAGGCGAGCGCGAGGTTCGCGTCGCCGTACAGGATGTTCGCGTCGGCTCCTGCAAACCAGAAGCGGTCCGTCTGGACGGCAAGCTCGGGATCGCCGATCTGCGCCTCGCCCCGATAGCCGAATACGCCCAGCGTCAGGCTCTTCTCGCGCCACGGCTCCGACTCCGCGATGGCGCCCTGCCCGTCCAGCCGCAGCCCGCCCAGTTTCCAGGCCACGCGCCCGTAGACGTCCTTGGGCGTGTTGACGATGGAATTGGCGCCCTCGACGAGCCCCAGGCTGTAAGCGACGCGTCCGCGCCCCACGACACCGCTCGCCTCCAGCCCAAGCTGCGTCGGCTCCAGCGCGAAACCGTCGTCGCCCGTGGGCGTCGAGGCGAATTTCGGCGGCAGTCCCAGCGTTCGGTGCATCGTGCTGCCCAGCACCGCGGGCTCGATGCGTCCCGTGCGCAGCAGCAGCCAAGGCTGCTCGAACGGCTTCGCGGAAACGAAGGCGCGCTCGATGCCGAGCATGACGGTTTCGCCGCCGCTCGGCTTGGGCATCGCCATGACGGAGATGCCTGCCCAGGCCGAGAACACATCGCCCAGCGTCGCCGCGGCGTTGAGCCCGATCGTCGCGCCGACGCCGGCGAAGCTCGCGCGCGGCGACGAGGGCTGGAAGACCACCGACGAGGCAATCGTCGCGGCGAACGGAGAATCGCCCGGCAGCTCGCCCGGCCACACGGCGCGCGGGAAGACCTTCTTGTGCGCCTCCTGGCCGAGCTTCACGGGGGGCTGCTTGGTGTTCTCCTCCTCCTCGTCCGCCACCGGGAAACGGTAGCCGTTGCGCCGGAAGGCCTCGCCGAAGGGTGTCAGCTTCGGGAACGCGACGTGACAGGTCTGGCAGCTCGTCTGGTATTTGCGCGCGAAGACGGGCACCGCGCCCGCGCGCCCGGCCGTCGCGGCCATGATCACGAGGATCGGCAGCGCTGCCAGGGACCAAGCGACATGGAGCCCTGAATGGGCGCGTGCTCGCGCTTCGCGGGCAGAAGGCATTCCGCTCCCGGTCTGCGGGGGTGCAGAGGAAGATTCCGTCGACGGCTCGGACCGCCCGGCGACGGGGCCCGTTTTGCAGGCGACGTGCCAGGGCCGGGCCGGACCCGGGTATGCGAATCGAGGCCGATTCGGTACTTCTGCCCGGTCGGACGGACCGCCCGGTGCCGCGAGGGAATCACACTGTGGTCGGCGGGATCACACCGCACCGGCCGCCATCGGTGTCCCGCGCGACCCTGCGGCAGGCCTCGGAACCGCCCGCCGTTCCTGGAGAATTCGTCGCATCGTGCCGCCGCGGACCCGAGGGCGAGCACCCGGAAGGGGCGCCGCTTCATCGGCGCGCCGATTCGGGGCACTATTCTCTTGGCCGCGCGGCCCGCTCCTGCTCCCGGACGCGGCGCGGCCGGCCTCGACGCGGCTTTTCCAACGCCGGCCTGCCGCGTGTCCTGCCGGGAGCGACGGGAGGCGTGGTCGATGAAGAACGCTTGGCTCGTCTTGGCCGGTCTGCTGGTCGTTGCCGGGCCGGCGCGCGCCGATGGCCGCGACACTGCTTCCGGTGCGCGCCGTGCGGTGCCGGCGCCGGTGTCGATGATGGCCGTCCCGGACGCGGAGAACGAGGCCGCCGAGCCGGCGCGGCCCGCGACCGTGCCCGACGCAGCGCCCGCCCGCGTGCCCGCTCCCGCGCCGTCCGCGGCGCCGATTCCCGCTGCCGCGGAGGTCGCGGCGGCGCGCGACGGGCTCTCGCTGGAGGGCGTCACGGGCTGGCTGCGCGTCGCGTCGCCGCGTCGGGCGCGCCCCGGCGAGCTGAGGCTGGGACTTGCCGCGACGTACTACGAGACGGATTCTTATCCTATCTCTGGAACATGGGCATCCCAGGGCACGGGACGCCTCGCGGGCTCGTATTCCGTCGACGGGCACTGGGAGATCTACGGCGCGCTGCGCAGCCTGGCGACTTCGACGAGCGCCACGGTCCCGAAGCTCGTGCAGGCGCAGGGCGATTTCCTGCTGGGAGGCCGCGGGGCGTGGAACCCGGCCGCGGCGATCGGGCTGGGCGCGGATCTGCGCGTGTTCGTGCCCGCGGGCACCGGAGGGCTGCTGCCCGCCTTCGGCGCGCCGGCCGTCACGCTGCGCGGGCTTTTGGGCTGGGACGCTGCCCGCACGGTGTCTTCGCTGAAGGTTCCTCTTGACCTGGCAGTGAACCTGGGTGCGACATGGGATCGCACGGGCGAGCTGGCCACCGCCGCGTCGTCTCCCGCCGCCGACTACGCCTCCGCGATCGTGCGCCACCCGCATTTTTCCGGCGGATTCGCGATCGCGACGCGCCTTGCGGGCTTCGAGCCGTTCCTCGAATTCTCAGCGGACGTGCCGGTCGGCGTGGACGACGCGGCGCTGAAGAAGGCTACGGCATCGGTGTCGAGCATCTTCGGCGCCGCCGCATGGCGCCTTGCGCCCGGACTGCGCTGGACCGCGTCTTCCGGCGCGTCGCTCGGCGCGGCGGTCGAGATCGGACTCGGCAACCGCGTCGCGATTCCCGGTTTCGCTTCCGCTCCGCCCGTGAACTTCGTGGTTTCGCTGGGCTGGGCGACGGACGTCGGTCGGCCGCCTCCCGTGGTCGCGCAGGCTCCTGCGCCCGCACCCTGCCCCGCTCCGGCCGCGGCCGCGCCAGCGGCGGCGCCGTCCGCTCCGGATTTCCTTCTGCCCTCCATCGAACCGTCGGCGGTGACGGGCAGCGTCACGGGGAAGGTGTCGGCCGCGGATGGCAGTCCCGTCGCGGGCGCGATCGTCGCGATGGGCCCCGGCCTGCCTCGCGCGGCGACGGACGAGACGGGGAGTTTCGCGGCCCGCGAGCTTGCGCCGGGCGCGTTCGAATTGCAGGCATCCGCGCCCGGATTCGTCGCGGGACGCGCGAAGGTCTCCGTCGAGGCAGGCAAGGCGGCAGCGGTTCAGGTGACCTTGGAGAGGGAGCCACCTCCGGCACCGAAGACCGCACTGCTGCTCGCCCTGGTGGACGCCGCAGGTCGTCCTGTTGCGGGACGGGTGACGCTGACCGGACCGAAGACGCTGGACGGCACCGCTCCTGCCAGCGGGGTGCTCCGCTTCGACTCGATCGCGGCGGGCACGTGGACGATGCTCGCGACGAGCCCCGTACACTTCGCGGCGCGCCGCGAGCTGAAGCTTCAGGCGGGCGGCACGGGACTGCAGGTGGTCGTGCTGGCCGCGCGACCGGCCGCGCCGTCGGTCGCGGTCGACGAGGCGCGCGGACGGCTCGTGCTCGCGAAACCTCTCGGATTCGAGGAGAAAAAGCCCGCGTTTGCGCCGGGCAATGACGCGGTCCTCGACGAGATTGCCGACGCGATGGTGTCCGGCCCGTGGAAGAAGCTGCACATCGTGGCGCACGTGGAGAAGGCGGGACGGCCGATCGACGCGAAGAGGCTCACGGAAGCGAGGGCGAAGACGGTCGCGGACGCGCTGGTCGCCCGCGGGGTGCCTGCAGCGTGGATCGAGACTGCGGGAAAGGGTTTCGACGAGCCGCTGATGCCCGGCGCCAGCCCGCGGGCGCGTCAGGCCAACCGGCGCGTCGAGCTCCTCGTTTCCCGCTGAACGGAGGCCGACATGCGCTCGTTGTCGGTGAAAGCGACTTCGCTTGCGATTCTGGCGGCGGCGTGCGCCCGCACGCCCGCCGTCGATCTTGCGGTCGATCGCGTCGACGTGACGCCTGCGCAGTCGCTCGCGGCGGCCGGCACGACGCTGCGCCTGGCGGCCGTCGCGCACAGAAACGACGGCACCACGGCCGAGGTCGTCTTCGCCTGGTCGTCCTCGGACGAGTCGATCGCAACCGTGGACTCGCAGGGCAACGTGCAGACGCGCGCGATGGGCGAGGCCGACATTGCCGCGGCCTTCGGGGGCGCGGTCGGGCGCGCGCACGTGCAGGTGACACCGGCGGCGCTGGTGTCGCTCGCCCTGTCGCCCGATCCGCTGGAACTCGCCGTGGGTCGAACGGGGACGATTGCGGCGATTGCCACCTTCACCGACGGGTCGTCGGACGACGTGACGCGCTCGGTCGCGTGGAAGGTGACGCCGTCCGAAACCGCCGACGTTTCCGCTGGTTTCGTCCTCGCGAAACGCGCCGGCGAGGCGTCGCTCGAGGCCGTGGCATCCGACGCGGGAGGCACCATCGCCACCGCAGACGCGCTGCTCCGCGTCCTGCCGCCTGCGGTGGATTCGTTGGAAATCGAGCCGTCTCGCGTCACTCTGCCGCGCGGCGTCACCAGGCCCCTGAACGCGATCGCCGTGCTTTCGGACGCGACGCGACGCGACGTGACGGACGTGGCGACCTGGACCGTGGACTTCCCGTCCGTGGCCGAGGTTTCGTCCGGCATGGCGCCGCGCGGCCTGGCGACCGGCCTTTCGGCGGGGACCGCGACCGTGAGCGCATCGTGGTCGGGTCAGGGCGCGTCGGCGACCGTCGTGGTGACCGACGCGTTCGCGACCGGACTCGAAATCGCCCCGGCCAGCGCGGTTCTCCTTGTCGGGACTACCATGCCGTTGCGTGCCGCGGCCACCTTCTCCGACGGGAGCGCGGGCGACGTGACAGAGAGTGCCCGATGGGCGGGGACAAGCGGGATTCTGGACGTTTCGAACGACGCCGGGACGCGCGGCATCGTTTCGGCACGCTCTCCTGGAGCGGCGACGCTGACCGCGACGTTCTCGGGTTTCTCCGCCGACGCCGGCGTGACGGTCGTGTCCTCGCCGCCCGCGTCGCTTTCGATATCTCCCGCGGCGCTGACGCTCCCCGTCGGGACCTCGGGCCGCTTCACCGCGGTCGCGGCATGGACAGACGGCACGGTGCAGGACGTGACCGCCTCGGCCCAGTGGACCTCCGGCGATCCGACGCGGCTTGCAGTGGACGGCGTGCCGGGAGAATTCGCGGCAATCGCCGCGGGGCGCACGACCGTACAGGCCTCGTTCCCGGGCACCTCCGCGATCGCGACGGTGGATATTCCCGCGTCACAAGTTATTGCTGTAGAGCTATCGCCTGGCACTCTCCGGCTGCCGCTCGGGGGCACGACGACGTTCGCGGCGATTGCGCGCTTCGCCGACGGGACGACGTCCGACGTGACGGCGCAGGCCTCGTGGACGAGCGCCGACCCGTCTGTCGCGTCCGTGTCGAACGACCCGGCGGGCATCGTGGCCGCGCTTGCGCCCGGAGAAACCGACGTCACTGCTTCGCTGCCCGGCTCCATTCCGCCTGTGTCCGCGAGCGCGCACGTGACGGTGACTGCGGCAGCGCTGCGGAGCCTCGCCCTGTCCCCGCCTGCCCCGGTCCTGGACGCGGGCGCGTCCGTGGCCCTGTCGGCGCTGGGCGTGTACGACGACGGATCGAGCCTCGACGTGACGCAGGCGGCGACGTTCGCGAGCGATGCGCCGGCCGTGGCGACCGTTTCCAACGCGGACGGGCGGCGCGGCCTCGTCGCCGGGACGGCCGAAGGGTTGGCGCGCGTCACGGCGACGCTGGACGGCGTTTCCGCGTCCGTCGTCGTGCGCGTCGTGGGCGTCGTTCCCGTGTCGCTGTCCGTCGTCCCGGCGATCGTGACCGGCGCCGCAGGCGATACTCTGACATTGGAGGCTGTCGCGGCGTTCGACGACGGGTCGCAGCTCGACGTGACGCAGGACGCGTCGTGGACCAGCGATGCCGAGGCGGTTGCGGTGGTTTCCAACGCGGCTGGGGAGAGGGGAACAGTACACCTTCGGACGCAGGGAACCGCGGTCGTCGCCGCGACCTGGCAGGGCCTGAGCGCGCAGGCGCTCGTGACGGTTTCGGACGCGCGGCTTTTGTCTCTGTCCGTTTCACCGCCGACACTGCGCCTCGCCATCGGAACGCAGGAAACGCTTGCGGCGACCGGCACCTACGACGACGGCACGTTCCGGGACGTGACGCGCGAGGCGACGTGGACCTCGGCCGATTCCGCGATTGCAGGCGTCTCGAACGCGGCCGCCGACGCGGGCACGGTGCGGGCGCTGTCGCAGGGCACCACGCGCGTCACGGCGTCTCTGTCGGGCGTCTCCACCGAAGTGCGGGTCGAGGTCACACGCGCCGCGCTTCGCGCCCTCGAGATCGCCCCCCTCGCGCCGACGCTGCCCGCGGGCACGTCGATGGCGCTGCGGGCCGTGGGAACGTTCGAGGACGGCACGACGCAGGATCTCACGACGCAGGCGGCGTGGCGGTCGGCGTCGCCGGATGTCGCCGCTGTCACACCGGCGGCGGACGGCACGGAACTGCTCACGGGGCTGCGCTCGGGGGCGAGCGAAATCGAGGCGACCTTCGCCGGCGTCGCTGCCCGGACGACGGCGAGCATAACGGCAGCGCTTCTGCACAACATAGAGGTCGCGCCCTCCGCGGCATCGTTCGCGGCCGGCACGACGCTCGCGTTCACGGCGACGGGGCGCTACAGCGACGCGACAGTGCAGGATCTGACGCGGCAGGTTTCGTGGGGGACGTCGGACCCGTCGGTGGTCGGCTTTCCCGGCGCGCCCGGCGTCGCAAAAGGCTACGGAATCGGGCGCGCGACGATCACGGCGTCCACGGGCGGCACGACGGGCTCCGCGGACGTGAGCATTACGGCAGCGCTGCTGGTAGGCATCGAGTTGTCTCCCTCGGCGCCGGCGCTGGCGGCCGGCACGACGCTGGCGCTGCACGCGACGGGGACCTTCACCGACGGGAGCAGCCAGGATCTGACGGCGCAGGCGGCGTGGACGAGCGACGCGCCCGCGATTGCGGCGGTGTCGTCGGCCGCGGGCTCGCAGGGGCTCGTCACGGCGCTCGCCGCGGGTGCCGCGCGCGTTTCCGCATCCGTGTCGGGCACGACGGGGACGACCGCGGTGACGGTGACACCCGCGGTGCTGCGCAGCATCGGCGTGTCGCCCGCAACGACGCAACTCGCGCTGGGGACGACCCAAGGGCTGGTCGCGACCGGCGTCTACTCGGACGGCACCTCGCAGGACGTGACGGCGCTGGCCACCTGGAGCTCGAGCGACGCCACGGTGGCCGCCGTTTCGAACGCGGCCGGAAGCAGGGGCGTCGTGCGCGCCCTCGCGCGGGGCGCGGCGACCATCGCTGCGACCATGGGAGGCATTGCCGGCGCGGCGTCGATCACGGTGACGGAGGCGGTGCTCCAATCCGTGTCAATCACACCCGCACAACCGAGCCTCGCCGCGGGGACGACCCTGGCGCTCTCCGCGACCGGAACCTATTCCGACGCGACGACGCGCGATCTCACAGGGACGGCGATCTGGACCTCCGCCGACCCGTCGGTGGCGAGCGTCTCGAATGCCGCCGGATCGCAGGGGCTTGTGAAGGGACTTGCACCGGGCACTTGCACGATCTCGGCCGCGCTGGGCGGCATGACCGGCTCGACGACGCTGACCGTGACGGCAGCCGTGGTGCGCTCGCTGTCGGTTTCCCCCGCCGATGCGTCCCTTGCGGCGGGGCTCACGCTCGACTTCACTGCGGTCGCCACCTTCACCGACGGAACCTCGCAGGACGTGACGACGCAGGCGACGTGGTCCACTTCCGCGCCGTCCGTGGCGACGATTTCGAACGCCGCGGGCTCGCGGGGACGCGCGCGCGGCCTTGCGCAGGGCACGACGACGATCGCAGCATCGCTGGGCAGCATGATCGCTTCCGTGCAGCTTACAGTCACCGCGGCAGTTATTTCCTCGATAGAGATTTCACCCGCGTCGCCGACGCTCGCCGCGGGCACGCAGACGGTGCTGCGCGCGACCGCGACGTTCTCCGACGGGACCACCGGCGACGTGACGTCGCAGGCCACCTGGACCTCTTCGCAGCCCTCGGTCGCCGCGGTGTCGAATGCGGGCTCGACGCGCGGGCAGGTCACGGCGCTCTCGCCCGGGACGACCTCGGTGTCGGCGCTGCTGGCGGGTGTGGGCGGGACCACGACGGTGACGGTGACGCCGGCCACGCTTGTGTCGATCGGCGTGACACCGAGCCAGCCGGTGCTCGCGAAAGGTTCGACGGCGCAGCTCTCGGCGACCGGCACGTACTCCGACGGAACGACGCAGGACCTCACGAAACAGGCCACGTGGGCCGCCGATCCCGCGATCGCGAGCGTTTCCAACGCCACCGGAAGCAACGGCTTCGCGCGCGCCGTCGGCGAGGGATCCACCGCGGTCACCGCGACGTTCGGCGGCGTGACCGGATCGACCACGCTGACGGTCACGCCCGCGACCCTGCTCTCGATCGGCGTCACGCCCGCGACGCTGACGCTCGCCAGGGGATCGAGCCAGAGGCTGGTCGCCACCGGGACGTACTCGGACGGCACGGTGCAGACACTCGGCGCGCAGGTGACTTGGACCGTCGCGGATGGCTCTGTTGCGAGCGTTTCCAACGCGGATCCGACGCGCGGCTCGGTGCAGGCGCTTGCGGCCGGCACGACGACCGTCGAGGCAATGGCAGGCAATGTCGCGGCCACCGCATCGGTGACCGTGACCGACGCGGTGCTGCGCAGCATCGACCTCACGCCCGCGTCGCCGACGGTGGCCGTGAACTCGGTCCTGAGGCTCGCGGCGACTGGAACATACAGCGACGGCACGACCGCCGACATCACCGCGCGCGTCACGTGGTCGTCGGCGACGCCGTCTGTGGCAGCGGTTTCGAATGCCTCGGGCGTGCAGGGACTCGTGACGGGCGTTTCGGCGGGCACCAGCGTCGTGAGTGCGACGCTGAGCGGAGTGAGCGGGACCACGACCGTGACCGTGACCGAGGCTTCTCTCGTCTCGATCACCCTCTCTCCTGCAGCGGTGTCGATTTCCCGCGGTGCAACCGTGCAGCTTTCGGCCGCCGGAGTCTACTCGGACGGAACGACGCAGGACGTGACGGATCGCGCGACCTGGGCGTCGTCCGCGACCGGCATCGCCACGGTATCCAACGCGGCCGGCACGCGAGGACTCGTCAGCGGCGCCGCGGGCGGAACGGCACAAGTGACTGCGACGCTCGGAACCGTTTCTGCCGTCGCGAACGTGACGGTCACCGAGGCCGCAATCGTGTCCATCCAGCTCGCGCCGGACGCGCCGAGCGTCGCCGTCGGGAGCGAAACAGCCTTCACCGCCACCGCGACCTACGACGACGCGACGACGCAGGACGTGACGACGCGAGCGACGTGGGCCGTGAACCCGTCGCAGGTCGCGTCGGTGTCGAACGCCTCCGGATCGCAGGGGAAAGTGACTGCGCTCGCTCCGGGCGAGGCCACGCTTTCGGCCACGCTGCTGGGCGTTTCTGGCACGACGCGCATCACGGTGACGGGCGCCGTGCTCGCGTCCATGTCGGTGACGCTGCAGAACGCGAGCCTGGCGCGGGGCACGACAACGCAGGCGACCGCCACGGGCACCTACAGCGACGGCACGTCGCAGGACCTCACGACGCAGGTGACCTGGAGCAGCGACGCGCCCTCGGTCGCGAGCGTGTCCAACGCGGCCGGCTCGAAGGGCCTCGTGAGCGCTCTTGCAGAGGGCACTTCGTCGATCCGCGCGGCGCTGGGCAACACCAGCGGATCTGCGACGCTGACCGTCGTCTCGACGTCGATCGTCTCGATCGTCATCGCGCCGACGGCCACGGTGCTCGCCGTGGGCGGCGCGGCGGCGCTGACGGCCGCCGCGGTGTTCGGCGACGGCACGAGCCAGGACGTCACGACGCAGGCCTCCTGGGTCTCGTCTGCAAATTCTGTCGTTGGAGTATCCAACGCCGCAGGCAGCCAGGGGCGTGTCACCGCGCTCGCGCCGGGCACGGCGACGATCACGGCCGCGTTCCAAGGCATTTCCGGGACGGCGAACGTCACGGTGTCGGACGCGACGCTTGTGTCGATTTCGCTGCAGCCGCAGAACGTGCAGCTTCCCGCAGGCGCCACACAGGCGATCCAAGCCATCGGGGCGTACAGCGACGGCAGCGTGCAGGACGTGACCGAGCGCGCGACGTGGGCGTCGGGACTTCCCAGCGTGGCCTCGGTGTCGAACGCCCTTGGCTCGCGCGGGCTCGTGACCGCGGTCTCGAACGGCATGACGGTCGTCACGGCGACGATCGCGCGCGTCGTCGGCCAGACGCAGGTGCAGGTGTCGCCGGCGCGTCTGCTGTCGGTCGCGGTGACGCCGACCAACCCGACGATCGCGCCGAACGCGACGGTGCAGCTTGCGGCGACAGGGACATACAGCGACGGCACGACGCAGGACCTCACGGGGCGCGCGGTCTGGAGGACGTCGGACGCGTCGGTCGCGACGGTGGGCGGTGGCGCTGCCGGGCAGCCGGGGCGCGTGCGCGGCGTCGCGCCCGGCACCGCGACGGTGTCGGCCACCGTGGACGGCACGGCGGGCAGCACCGTCGTCGCCGTGCGGGCCGCGACCCTGCAGCGCATCGACGTCTCACCCGCGAATCCCAGCGTTGCCCGCGGAACGCTTGTTCCGTTCATGGCAACGGGAGTTTACAGCGACGGGGCAACACAGGATCTGACGCAGAACGCGACATGGGCCTCGTCGGACTGGGCGGTGGCCGCGATCGGTCGCGACGGGCGCGCCCAGACGTACGGTGTCGGGACGACCACGATTTCGGCTTCCTTTCAGGGCGTCACGGGATCCACGACGCTGACCGTCACGAACGCGCGTCTCGTGTCGCTGGTCATACAGCCGGCGAGCGCGACGCTCGCGGCGGGCACTCGGATGCGGCTGGCGGCCATCGGGACGTTCTCCGACGGCTCGACGCAGGACGTCACCGGGCAGGTCGGCTGGCAGAGCGCCGACCCGAACGTTGCGACCGTTGCGAACGGACAGAACGCAGGCCGAGTGACCGCCGTAGCCGCAGGGACGACGACGATCACCGCGCGGGCGCCGGCGGCAGGCGTCAGCGCGACGGCGCAGCTCACCGTGACGAACGCGACGCTTGTGTCGATCGCCATCACACCGGCAACCGTATCGCTGGCACGCGGGCAGACGCGGCAGCTCGCGGCCATCGGCACGTACTCGGACGGATCGACGCAGGGCGTCACGGGCCTTGCGACGTGGACGTCGTCGTCCCAGGCAATCGCGACGGTGTCCAATGCGGGCGGCAGCCGGGGGCTCGTGACCGCGGTCGGCGCGGGAACGGCGACGATCACCGCGACGGTCGGTGGAGTGTCGGGCAATGCGACGGTCACGGTCGCAGGTCCGGACATCGTGTCCATCACCGTGACTCCTGCGACCGCGAGCCTGCCGATTGGACAGACGCAGCAGATGACGGCGATGGCCCGCTACGCAGACGGCACGACGGCCGATGTCACTTCGCAGGTCGTGTGGTCCTCCGGTTCGACGGGCGTCGCGACGGTGAGCGCGACCGGCCTCGTGACCGCGATGGCTGCGGGCACCGCCGTCGTCACTGCGACGGCCGGGAACGTGTCGGGAACCGCGACAATCACCGTCGTTTCGATTGCACTCCAGTCCATCGTCGTGTCGCCGTCGACGGCCACCATCGGCACCGGGAGGACCCAGCGCTTCACCGCCACGGGCACCTACGCCGATGGCACTTCGCGGGACGTGACGGCCATTGCCACGTGGACCAGTTCGGCAAATGCGGTTGCCACGGTCAGTGCCGGCGGCGTTGCCACGAGCGCCTCGGCGGGCACGACGACCATCGCTGCTGCAATCGGGAACGTGCGGGGCACGGCGGCGCTCACGGTCACCTCCGCCACTCTGCGGGCGATCGCCGTGACCCCGGCGAACCCGACCGTGTCGCTGGGAACGGCGGTTTCCTTTGTCGCGACGGGCACCTACAGCGACGGATCGACGCAGACGCTGACCGCGCAGGTTGTGTGGGCGAGTTCCACATTGACCGTTGCGACCGTCTCCGCCGCGGGCGTCGCGACGCCTGCCGGGCTCGGCACGACGACGATCTCCGCGACGCTTTCGGGCATCACGGGAACGACGACGCTGACGGTCTCGCCTCCCTGGGTCGTGGCGATCACGATCGCCCCCGCGAACGCGTCGGTTCCGCGCGGCACGGTCACGAACTTCCGCGCGACCGTCACCATGAGCGACGGGACGAGCAGCGACGCGACGGATCGCGTCACGTGGTCCTCCAGCAACCCGTCGGTGGCCACCGTGAGCAACAACCGCGGCAGCAAGGGCGTTTCCGTTGCGCTCCTCGCGGGGACCGTGACCGTTTCCGCGGCGATGGGCGGCGTCACGGGGAGCACGACACTCACCGTTCAGGGGCCCGGCAACGCGACGCTGCTGAGCATCCGCGTGACGCCGCAGAACCCGCGGATCGGCATCGGGCAGACCCGGGCATTCACCGCCACCGGCACCTACAGCAACGGCAGCACCCAGGACGTGACGCAGGCCGCCACCTGGAGTGTGGGCAATTCCACTGTCGCACTCGTCTCGAACACGGCGCCGACCATCGGCGTGGCCACCGCCATCGGGCGCGGGCAGACCGAGGTGACGGCGAGAGTCGGGAACGTGAGCGGGACGGCCGTGCTGCGGGTGCGGTGAGGCTGGCTGCCGGGTCGGACTCGAAAGTACGAGCTCGAAAGAACGGCGCGCAGGGCCGGCGTGCAGGCCGTCAGGCGTCTTGCAGGAACGCTTCGACGTGGCCTGCGAAGACGGAGAAATCGTCGAGGCGCTCGTTGAGGACGGCGTACACCCGCGCGGAATCCACATCCAGATACGCGTGGACGAGAACGTTCCGGAAGCCGGCCACGCCCCGGAACCTCGCGGCGAACTCCGCCGGAAGCACGCCGGCCGCGCCGAGCGCATCGACGGCGGCTGCGTAGTCGGAGGCATCGCGGCCAAGGGCAGCGGCCAGGTGCGTCGCGATGTCCAGCACGTTCTGCGCGCAGATCTGCAGTCCGCGCTCCACCGCCCACATCGTGTCGGGATTTGCCGCGAGCTCGGACGCCGGCACGCCGGCATGCCGGCGCAGGCGCTGGAGCGCCGCGTCGAGCGCGAGCAGATGGCGGCGCACGAGCACCGCGTCGACGGCGCCGCGGGTCATCGGCCGAACACTCCTTTCGCCTGACGGGCCGCCGCGGCCGTGCGGATCTTCGCGAGCTGCGGGACGAAGTCGCAGTAGCGCGACAGGGCCCGGCCCTCGCGTCCGGTCGCCGCGACCGGATCGCGCGCGATCACCCGGACGCCGTCGCGCAGCACCCGGTGGTACAGCACGGGCCCCGCTCGGTTGAGCACCACCACATCGACGCGGCTGGTGCCCAGTGCGCGCATCAAGTCCGCGGCCAGCTCCGCGTCGTACCCGAACGGAGCGGCGGGTGCGCGCGTTAAGTCCACCCATACGGCGACGTCGATGTCGCTGTGTGCGCCTGCGTCGCCGCGGGCCTGCGAGCCGAACAGGTAGCCGTCAAGCACCTCCGGACGCGCCTCCAGCGCCGCCCGCAGCGCGTCGAGGAACTCGGTCCTGTTCGCTGCCCGGTCCACGACGGGATACTGTTCCGGTCCGCGCTTCGGCGCAACCCCTGAGTGCGAAGCCGCGCCCCGCCTTCCGACCTCCGGAGACACGTCCCCGCCGTCGCCTCCCGGTCATGATTGAAAACGAAACCGAATACCAGGAGGCCGTCCGCCGCCAGCGCGACGAGCGGGAGAGGCTTGCGCAGCACCGGCGGCGTCTTGCGGAGGCCGGACTTGCCGCCGACGAGGTGAAGTGCGCTCTGGACCCGCTGCGTTCCTTCCACGAGCAGCTCACGGAGGAGGTGGAGAGCTACGAGCGCCTGAAGCGCGGCGAGTTCGCCGAGCTGCGAAACCTGCACGGGCTGGGGACCATGCTCGTGGCGCTGCGCATCGCGCACGGCCTCACGCAGCGCGGGCTGGCGCAGCGCCCGGGCGTACACGAGTCGCAGGTCTCGCGCGACGAACGCAACGAGTTCCTTGCCATCTCCGTCGAGCGCGCGAGCCCGCCGACGTAAGGGAGCGCCGAGCCGAGTACCAGGGAACGGAAGATGAGCGCGACCTTCGTTGTCCGCGTGCGGCAGCCGAAGTCGGATTCCGAGGAATCGCGGCGCGCGCCGACCGGCTGGCTCGACATGGCGCTTGACCTCCCGCAGGTATGACGTATCATCCTACCGGGAGGTGTCGATGAGCCGCTCGAAGGTAGCCATCACGGTGGAACGTGCGTCCCTGGCGGAGATCGACCGGCTGGTGAGGCGCAAGGTCTACCCGAGCCGGAGCCGGGCGATCCAGGACGCCATCGACTCCAAGCTCGCGGGCCTCGCGCAGACGCGGTTGGCGCGGGAGTGCGCGCTCCTGGACCCGGCCGAGGAGAGGAGATTGGCCGAGGATGGAATGTCGGACGAGGCCGGGAAATGGCCCGAATACTGAGAGGCGAGATCCGTTGGGCGGATCTGGACCCCGTGCGCGGCCACGAGCAGGCCGGGCGCCGGCCCGTACTCATCCTGAGCCACGACGTCTTCAACGAGCGGTCCGGCACGGTCATTGCCATGGCGCTGACCAGCCAGCCGCAGCGGGCGGCTTTCCCGCTGACTCTCGCGGTACAGTCGGCTCGGCTCGGCAAGCCGTCGTGGGTGAAGATCAGCCAGATTCGCACGCTGTCCGACGAGCGCATCGGCGCGTGTCTGGGCCGCCTCTCGGACGAGGAACTCCGCCAGGCGCTCGCCGGATTGCTGGAGATTGTCGGGCCCGCCTGAACGTCCCCCCTGTCCGCTCAGCTCTCCTGCCGGCTGCGCGCCGGATCGGCGCCCCCGCGCAGCGCGAATCCTCCGGCAGCTCGTCTTCCGGCGCTACGCCCGGGGCTCGAAACGAGCACGATGTCATTGGGGTGCAACTCTTGCCAGATCCGACTGCCCGAAGGCGCCCGCGGCCCTCACCCCCCGACCCCCTCTCCACACGGGCCGCGGGGCGCAGCGCTCGATCCTGCGTGGTTGCGGCCCGGTGGAGAGGGGGAGAAGAGCGCGTCGAATCGTGCGCCCGAG
>Ga0172368_10001555_pt1 | contig 31168 bp, 34 predicted proteins | sample Lak11m_FD_114540 | JGI IMG/M metagenome (GOLD analysis project Ga0172368, IMG submission 114540) | Freshwater microbial communities from Kabuno Bay, South-Kivu, Congo - kab_022012_11m | ecosystem: Environmental > Aquatic > Freshwater > Lake | place: Democratic Republic of the Congo: South-Kivu...
GGGGAACTATAAATAATCTCATCTACACCATTCCTTAGCAAGGAGGGGAACTATAAATAATCTCATCTACATCTTTCGCATTTTTAGCTTGCATGAGTTTCATACGCAATTGTTTAGCTCCATCCCAGCCCGTAACATATGCTTTAAAATGTTTTTTCATTATGGCAAATGGCTTATGTTTGATTATTTTTTCATAAAGTTTTGCATGCTCAACCAATACACAAAGTTTGTCATCTCTGTTTGGAATTTTTCCTGAGAAAAACCATGGATTGCCAAAAATCCCGCGGCCAACCATTACGCCATCAACGCCAGTTTTGTCTGATTTGTGATATGCGTCGTTTAAATCTGAGACATCTCCATTGCCAATGATAAGAGTCTGAGGCGCGATCTTGTCGCGTATTTTAATAATGTCTTTTGCCAAATGCCATTTTGCAGGAACGCGAGACATCTCCTTGCGAGTTCTAAAGTGGATTGTCAAAGCCGCAATATTCATCTTTAACAAAACAGGAATCCATTTATCAATTTCATTTTTATTGTATCCTATTCTTGTCTTGACTGATATTGGAAGTCTTGGAGCGCCTTGCTTTGCGGCTGATATTATTTTTTTGGCAAGTTCCGGATTTTTTATCATTGCGGCTCCGGCTCCTTGTTTTTCAACTTTTCTATCAGGACAGCCCATATTGATATCAATTCCGTCAAATTTCAAATCTTGTATTATTTTGGCCGCCTTTTTTATATTTTCCGGTTTTGAACCGAAAATTTGAGCCACTATTGGGCGTTCTTTTTGAGAGAATTTAAGATTTTTTATTATTTCTTTTTTATCGCCGAGACATAATCCGTCCGCGGAAACGAACTCGGTCCAAAAAACAACCGGTCCACCAGAGGCGGGCAAACTTTCCTTTGAATATTTGGCTATAATCCTGCGAAATGCGGCATCTGTGACATCCGACATTGGCGCGAGGCAGAAGAAAGGTTTTTTAAGTTTGTTCCAAAATGATTTTTTTATCATGATTTTTAAATTACCCTTCTATTTTTATTGCTTTTCCGCGCATCATTGCAAGAGTTATTTTTTCATAGGCTTTTTCAAGTGTTCTATGAAGAGTTGATTGAGATATTTTCATTTGTTTTGCAGCTTGAGTCTGTGGGAGCTTTTTGTCGTGGACAAGACGCAGTGCCTCAACTTCTTCACGAGCCAAGGCCACTATTTCCAAGTCGCGCAAAGGCACTCCTGCGGGCTTGAAAAAAGTTATTTCAGGAATAAATTGTATTCTTCTGGGCTTTCTTGGTCTTGGCATATTGTTTATGATTATCAAGTCAATGCGGATATGATTATTCAATCATTTTAATCGCATATCCGCAATGGACACGTCAACCATATTACATTCCTCTTCGTCCGCCACGTCCGGCTCCCATCGGAGCTCTTCTTCTCATTCCTAATCCTTGTCCTGCCGGAGTTCCTTTTGGAGCCCTGTTGCGCATGCCCATGCCTCCGCCTCTTTGAGGGGCGGGGGACTGCGAACCTGATCCGTTATCCGGGCAGTTTCCAAGCCCTCTACCTGTTCTTGGGCCTTGCCCTTGTGGACCTGTACCATCTAAATTTGGCATATATTTATTGATTATTCTTAATAATTGGTATATTCGACCTTTATACCTATTATGAATATATATTCAAAACTATGGTTTGTCAATAGTCTGGCGGGGGATAACTTTTTATATGAAAAACCCGCTTTTCGCTTTAGCTACTTGGCGGGCTTTTTGGTTTGTGATTGATTATCGCGTTGTCAATTGGTGGGGATTTGAGTTTTTTGATGCTTGATCATCCTTTATTATTGACAAGTAAATTTCAAAGAGTCCTTTTGCGTGAAAGACTGGCTCCTCTGACGGATTGCGTTTTTCTCCAAGATTTTTCAGAGGGGTTCCGAACGTTGAATGTAAAACAAAATCATGGATTGGAATAGTGCGGTATCCTCGTTCTGCGTATTTTCTTTCTGAATCCTCCCAATCTTCAAGATAAAGAAGAAACCCTACGCAAAATCCCATTGAATGAACGTAGCTTAAGGCGCATCCGAAGCTTGTTCCGGCTCTAACGTATTGTCTTTCAATACGTTTGTCTGAGACGAGCCATCTAAACATTATGTCCCTCCTCTTGTTTTCCGGTTTTTGTTATTTACTCCTGTATAGTGTAGAGAATATCAAACCAATTTTTATAAGTCAACAAAAATTGAAAAATGCTTCTTTTTAAAAGAAGCATTAATCTGGCGAGTTCTTTGGTACCGCTACGGGGAATCGCCCGCCATACGGCGGGTAAAAACCCCTTAGCATTTGGTACCGCTACGGGGAATCGAACCCCGATTACCAGGATGAGAACCTGGCGTCCTAGCCGTTAGACGATAGCGGCGCGCTTTTCTGATTAATTTTTATTCTGTATGGTTTTATCTATTACTGTAAAGATATTTAAATTTGTAGGAGATGCGCTGGGTTGCGCATCTCCTGTTGTTGTCCTACACAATGATCGCCTCATCTGACCCGAAGCTTAGAAAGTGTACGTCTTCAGGGAGATTCATTTCAAACCACCTTGCCGCCTCTTTGGATTTCAAAGCAAGGGCGAATAGTGCGGTTTCGGTTTTAACAACGAATCCTCCTCTAGCGATTTGCGTTTCGCCAGAAGTAAAGTCAGATTCAATCGCTTCTCCAATAGGTGTTTCGGTTGGCATTTGGTAGGCCTCCATCCTGGCTCCGATCCATTGCTTCTTCACGGAATCCGGTGCCGGACCAAAAGGTGCTTTCACTATCTCTATTGTTATCATAGAAATCCTCCTTGTGATTGGTATGAATAATATAATGAATTTTTGATAAAAAAGCAAATATATGTTATTATAATATAGTTATAATTAATTTTTTATGTATGAATAAAATCAAATTCAAGTGGGTCGCCTTGGGAATAGCTGTTTTGTTCGTTTTGTATTTATGGAGCGGATACAACGGGCTTGTTTCCAAAGACGAGAGCGTTTTGTTGCAATGGGCCAATGTTGAAACAAGCTACCAAAGAAGGCTTGATCTTATTCCGAATATAGTGAACACGGTTAAAGGATCGGCCGCGCAAGACGAAAAAGTGTTCGGAGATTTGGCAGAAGCAAGAACAAGATACGCAGGGTCAACCTCCATTGACGAGAAAGCTGCCGCGGCAGGGCAAATAGAATCAGCTTTTGCGCGACTTCTTGTTGTAATGGAAAACTATCCTGAATTGAAATCACAGCAAGCCTTCCGCGATCTTATAACAGAGCTTGAAGGAACAGAAAACAGGATAAGCGTTGAAAGAATGAGATATAACGAATCTGTAAAAGTTTACAATGTCGCAATAAGGACTTTCCCGAAAAATATAATAGCTTCCATATTCGGATTTGACAGACACAATCTGTTTGAAGCGCAAGAGGGAGCGGAAAATGCGCCTCAGGTGAATTTTGAGGATTAGCGGTTTATGAAAAAGTTGCTATTTTTTCTTTTGCTTGTTTTCCCTTTTGGTGCGAAAGCTTATGTTTCTCCTGGCGCAACTCAAGGTTTTGTTTCGGATTTTGCTCAAGTTTTAAGCGTAGAAGAGAAAGCGTCTCTTGGATCGCTTATTTCGGATTTTGAGAAAAAAACCGGAAATGAAATAGCGGTTATTTTTGTAAAAAATATTCAAGGAGAAACAATAGAGACTTACGCGGTTAAACTTTTTGAAGATTGGGAAATAGGCAAGTCCGGCAAGGATAACGGAGTTCTTTTTTTGGCGTCAATTGAGGATAGAGAGGTTAGAATAGAAGTCGGATATGGTCTTGAAGGAGATTTGACTGACATAGAGTCAAAAGACATTATAGATAATTTTACAATACCTTATTTTAAAGAAGGAGATTATTTTGGAGGGACGATGGCGTCTGTTTTAAATATAATTTCTTCTTTGGATCCGAGTTATCAAATTCCTCCTTCTCTTGAGGAATATTCGGAGTTTCGCGCAAGCTCCGGAGGATCTGGATTTGATGTTGGTTTTTTGATTTGGATTTTTGTTTTTGGTTTTATATGGCTTGGTTCTGTTTTATCGAGGTCAAGGTCATGGTGGCTTGGGGGTGTGATAGGTTCTTTGGTTGGAGCCGGTATTTGGATTTTAAAAGGAACTTGGATTTTTTTGCCTGTTATAGGATTTTTCGGATTTATTTTTGATTATCTTGTTTCAACCAAATATAAAAAATTATTTGAAAAAGGGTCGGCTTTCAAGCCGAGCCCTTGGATTTTTTTAATGGGTGGAAGGCCGGGGAGCAAATGGGATAAGGGTGGAGGTTTTGGTGGTTTTGGCGGAGGGATGTCAGGCGGAGGAGGGGCTAGCGGAAGATGGTAATTTTTAAAAAACCGAGATAAACTCGGTTTTTTGATTTGGTATATTATTGTAAATATATCATAATTTTGTTATTATTTTTTGACTGAAATGCTCTTTAAAACAAACTTTGGCTTAAGGGAGGTCGTGATGAAAAATGTTTTGCAAGTTGAGACCCTTGAATCTTTGGATGTATATCTTAAGAACTTGGATGAAATTGGATCAGCCCCACTTTCAAGAGAGGAGGAAGAATCCCTTTCATTAAGGTCAAAAGAAGGGGATGACAATGCCAGAAACAAGTTAATAGAGGGCAATCTCCGTTTTGTGATTAAGGTGGCCAAGGAGTATGCTGGTCGTGGTTTGGAAATGCAGGATCTTGTTTCTGCTGGCAATCTTGGCCTTGTGATCGCGGCTTACAGATTTGACGGCTCGCGCGGATACAAGTTCATAAGCTATGCTGTTTGGTATATAAGGCAAGCAATTACTCATGCCATAACCAGGGAATCCAGGCCTATTCGGCTTCCTGAGTCCGCTCTTGATATGATATACAAAATCAGAGCCACGATTTCGTCCATTTCTAATAACGGCAAAGATGCCCCTCTCGCGGAGGTTTGTGAGATAGTAGGAATATCAGAGACTACTGCTCAAGGTTTGCTCAGTTGTTTTGCCCCGTCAAAGTATTTGGACGAAGAGCCAGAAGGCTCTAAGTCTCTTTTTGATAAAATATCCGATTCGTCTTTAAAGAGTGCTGAACAAGAGATAGATTGTCAAGAAATGGTAGAAGTTGTCCAGTCCGCAGTTGACTCTCTGCCGGAAATTGAAAGGTTGGTCATAATTCGTTATTTCGGTTTGAGAGGAGAAAAATCGTACACACTGGAGGAAATCGCCTATCAAATAGGAAGGACTCGGGAGAGAGTAAGGCAGATCAAAGAGAGGGCGTTCATGAGGTTAAAAGGAGGGGTAGCCAAGAGTTTGAGGGTCATCAAAGAAGATTGAAGTATGCTGATAAACCAAGCTTCTTTGATGCGGCGCCGTTCCTATGTGGGTTCGGCGCTTTGTTTTTTCTTAGTCTTGACATCAAATATAAAATGCATATAATTGAATTATCACTCTCCCTTGACGAGTGATAAAATATGATATATACTTTATTATATATGGAAAACAGAAAACAAAAATTATTAAGCCATATAATAGAGGCGCATATTAAAACAGCTTCTCCTGTCGGGTCTTCTTTGATTGTCTCCAAGTACATGAAAGATGTATCAAGTCCAACAGTGAGAAACGAAATGCGCGATCTTGAAAAAGAAGGCTTAATAACTCAGCCGCATACTTCCGCGGGAAGAGTTCCGACAGAACTTGGATATAGGAGGTATATTGAAAATCTTTCAGAAAGACCAATATCCGAAAAATTAAAATGCGTTATTGATGACGCTTCTCGCGATTTTGATGATAATTTTTTAAGGATAAAAAATTTGGCAAAATCGGTTTCCGAAATATCCGAAGAAGCTGTTTTGGTTGCTTTTTCAGAAAACGATATTTATTATACAGGTCTTTCAAATTTGTTTTCCAAGCCCGAGTTTTCAACTCAGAATATGGTAATCGGAATTTCAGAGGCCATTGACGGATTGGATAGTGTGGTTTCCGGACTTTCAAAATCTTTGGATCAAGATATAACCGTTCTTCTAGGAAGCGACAATCCTTTTGGAGATAACTGCGGATCAATTCTTGCTAAATTTTCAGGAGGAACTGTTTTTGGAATTTTGGGTCCGATGAGGATGGATTACGACAAAAATATATGCCTTATGAAATATATTAAAAACAAGATGAATTAAAAATAAATATTAAAGACTTTTTATAGGTTAATTGAAAATTATGAAGCAAGAAAAAAAAATACAAGAATTGGAATCAAAATGCGAGGAATATCTTTTGGGATGGAAAAGAGCTCAAGCGGATTATCAGAATTTGGCCAAGGAGACCGAAGAAAAAAGAAAAAAATTTTTGGAAATAATGACTTCAGATTTTGTAAATACTCTTCTTCCTGTTATTGATCATTTTGAAATGGCTCTTGAATATATTCCACAAGAAGAAAAAGACAAAGAATGGGTTAAGGGGTTTTTTCATATAAAAAAGCAGTTTGATTCTTTTTTGGAAAATTACGGAGTAAAAAAAATAAAATCTGTTGGAGAGGAATTTAATCCGGAGCAGCACGAAGCGATCGCGGAAGAAGAGTCAGAAGATCAAAAAGGAAAAGTGGTAAAAGAAGTTTCTTGCGGTTATGAAATATCCGGAAAAGTCATAAGACATTCAAAAGTAATTGTTAGTAAATAATATTTTAATTTCTCCACCTGCCAAGTGGGAGACTAAGAGGATGTTATTAAGGTAACAATATAACCTCCCCCAGAGCCCCTTCTTGGCAGGAGGGGAGTAAAAAAGAAAGGAGAAAAAATTATGTCAATAATAAAATGGCGACCAATGATGGATCCTTTTCAGGAATTTGACAGATTCTTTGAGGACCAAGGCCTTGTTCCAAAAGATTTCGGCTTCGTGCCGGCTTTGGATGTTTATCAAGATAACGATAGTGTGATGATTGAAGCGCCTCTTCCGGGGATAAATCCGGAGAATGTCACAATTTCGGTTGAAAATGATGTTCTTACTATAGAGGGAAAAACTGAGAAAAAAACTGAAGTTGATGAAAAGAATTATTATAGAAAAGAAATAAGAACAGGAGGATTCCATAGGGCTATTGCTTTACCTGCTTCTGTAAATGGAGAAAAAGCGAGCGCAGAATATAAGGATGGAATTCTTAAGATAGTTATTCCAAAAGAGGAAAGAGCAAAACCGAAGCAAATTAAAATTGCGTCCAAATAATTTTTGCGGCTTTCAAAGGTTTTATCCTTTGGAGCCGTAAATTGAGAAGCTTATATGGCTTTTGAATTTACGGCTTATGGCGCTTTTTACCAAAAGCCGAATGATTAATTAATTTAAATTAAAAGGAGATTATAAAATATGTCAAAAATACTTGGTATAGACCTTGGCACAACAAACAGCGCCATGGCTATAATAGAAGGCGGTCAACCGAAAATTATTGAAAACGCGGAAGGCAACAGAACAACGCCATCTGTTGTTGCCATGAAATCCGGAGAAAGACTTGTCGGACAAAGCGCAAAAAGGCAGATTGTCACGAATCCGGAAAACACGCTTTTTTCAATAAAGCGTCTTATAGGAAGAAGGTTTTCTGATTCAGAGGTTAAAGAAGCGATAAAATCATCAGCTTTTAAAATAGTTCAATCAGGAGACGGAGTTAAAATTGTAATGGCCGGAAAGGAGCATACTCCTCAGGAAATTTCCGCGATGGTTTTGGCAAAAATGAAAGCCGACGCTGAGGCAAAATTGGGAGAAAAAATAACAGAAGCCGTTATAACCGTTCCTGCTTATTTTGATGACGCCCAAAGACAGGCCACCAAAGACGCGGGCAAAATAGCCGGTCTTGATGTTAAAAGAATAATCAACGAGCCTACAGCCGCTGCTCTGGCTTATGGCTTTGACAAAAAGAAAGACGAGAAGATAGCTGTTTATGATTTGGGAGGAGGTACTTTTGACATTTCTCTTTTGGAAGTTTCAGAGGATACTGTTGAGGTGAAAGCGACAAACGGAGATACTCATCTTGGGGGAGATGATTTTGATCAGAGAATAGTTGAATATATAGTTAATCAATTCAGACAAGAACATGGAGCTGATTTGTCATCTGATCCAATGGCCATGCAAAGAGTTCGCGAGTCAGCTGAAAAAGCCAAACATGAGCTATCCGTCGCCAATTCAACAGATATAAATCAACCTTATATAATGTCTGATTCAAGCGGTCCCAAACATTTGATAATGACTATAACAAGAGCGAAATTGGAAGAATTGGTTATGGATCTTGTTTCAAAAACATTTGAACCTGTTGAAAAAGCCATGAAAGACGCTGGATGGTCAAAATCAGACATAAACGAAGTTGTTTTGGTCGGAGGTATGACAAGAATGCCTATTATCCAATCAAAAGTTAAAGAATACTTTGGAAAAGATCCACACATGGGAGTTAATCCGGATGAAGTTGTCGCTCTTGGAGCTGCTGTTCAAGCAGGAGTTTTGCAAGGTGATGTAAAAGATGTTTTGCTTCTTGATGTTACTCCTTTGACGCTTGGAATTGAGACTCTTGGCGGAGTCAGAACTCCTTTGATAGAAAGAAACACAACAATCCCAACTTCAAAATCACAGATTTTTTCAACAGCCGCTGACAATCAAACATCTGTTGAGATACATGTATTGCAAGGAGAAAGGGAAATGGCTTCAGGAAACAAAACTTTGGGAAGATTCATATTGGACGGAATTCCCCCTTCGCATAGAGGGGTTCCTCAGGTTGAAGTGACTTTTGACATAGACGCGAATGGAATTTTGAATGTTAAAGCTTTGGACAAGGCAACGAATCGCGAACAACACATAACAATAACAGCTTCAACCGGTCTTTCCGAAGAAGAAGTTGAAAGAATGAAAAAAGACGCGGAAATTCATGCTGAAGAAGATAAGAAAAAGAAAGAAATGGCTGAGACAAGAAATTTGGCTGAGCAACTTATTTTTACAGCTGAAAAAGCAATGAAAGACGCCGGAGATAAAATAGGTGATGATATAAAAAATCCCATAAATGAAAAAATTTCAGCTTTGAAATCCGTAAAAGAAGGCGACGATAAGGAAGCCATAACAAAGGCTTGCGAAGAACTTTCGTCTGAAATGCAAAAAATAGGGGAGGCAATGTCAAAAGCGTCTCAAGCGTCTCAATCGCAGGAATCTGCCCCAAAGGAAGATGTTGGACAAAAAGACGGAAACACGGTTGAAGGCGAATACGAAGAAGTGAAGAAGTAATTTTTGTTTCATTTTATGTGGAGCTTGTTTGATGAGTTTTGTTGTGATGAAGCATATTTACACGATTGTCATTCTATCGTCCGCCGAATAGGCGAGTAGACAGATTGTCATTCTGGAGTCCGCCAAGGGCGGACGATAGAATCTATTAAAGCTTGTAGAGATTCTGTCACAGAACCCTCACCCCAACCCTCTCCCTAAAAGGGAGAGGGAGTAGTAAGAGCAGGCATTTTTTAGACTTCCCTCTCCTTGTGTAGAAGAGGGGGGGAATAAGATTAAACATTTCTAAAACTTCCCTCTCCTCTCTGAGGAGAGGGTTAGGGTGAGGAGGCGTATTCGCCGACGTGACAATCTCATCATTATGAGCGTGGCGTCCGCCCTGGGCGGGTCGCGATGAATATGCTTATCTTGTATCAATACTCAATCAACAATAAGATTGCTTCGCTTCACTTCGTTCGCTCCCTTCAATTGGCGGGCAGGCGCAACGACAATTAGAAATCGAGTCAATAAATATACATAATAAATAAATTTCAGCAGGAGGAGCTTCGGCTCTGCTGATAAAATCATATGGACAAAGAAAATCAAATACAAAACTCACAAGCGCAACAAATGCCTCATCAAATTAAAATAGCGGATAATATCCCGGGCGCGGAATACGCCAACATGATGCAGGTCAATCATACCAAAGAAGAATTTTTGATGGTTTTTATGAATATAGCCGGAGAATCAGGCAGGGTTGTTGGCAAAGTTTTGGCAAGCCCAGGACACATCAAAAGAATAGTTGCAGCGCTTTCTGATAATATAAAAAAATTTGAGCAAAGATTCGGAGAAATAAAAATAGCCGAAGCTCCGGAAGCTTCCGGAGGAATCGGTTTTGAAGACAGGAAATAATTTGGTTTACCCGAGCGCGACAAGAATTGATCCGAGCGTCGTTATTATAACCCCAATAGCCGATTTTATTGAAATAGTTTCTTTTAAAATCAATACAGCCAATATTGTTGAAAAGACCACGCTTAGCTTGTCTATTGGAGCTATTTGAGATACTTTGCCGAGTTTAAGTGCCCAAAAATAGAAAAGCCAACTTAAAGCTCCAGCAACTCCGCTTAAAACTATGAACGCGATAGCCTTGTGGTCTCGCATTATGGTTGATATGTTGTTTGTCTTTCCTTGAATTATGACTATTGTTATAAGAAAAACAGCCATAACAACAGCTCTTATTGAGGTCGCGGTGTTTGAATCAATGTCTTTAAGCCCTATTTTACCGAATATTGCCACAAGCGCGGCAAAAAGAGCCGATATTAAAGCCAGTATTATTCCTATATATTGCGACATTTTCTTAAATTAGTGCTTTGATGTAATGTCTTGGGCTTCCATGAAAAGATAGTCTTTCAATTCTTTTCCTAGGGTTTCGTCGTTTTGTCTGAGCCATTCCAAAAGCATTGCCGCGTGTTCGCGTTCTTCGTCCGCGTTATGCTTTAATATTTTTTTAAGATTTTCATCTGTGCAAGCCTCGGCTCTTTGGTTATAAGCGTTTACAGCTTCCATTTCTTCGCCAAGAGAAGTTATGGCTCTGTTAAAATCTTGCGTTCTTGATGAAATTGAATTTCTTTCTTCGTATATCATATTATTATTGTTAATTTTTCTTTAAAGTATGGTAGCATATAAAGCGGGAATAATAAAGTTTTTCTATGAGATTGAAGATGAAAAAAATAACAGTTTCGGATAAAACGCAAAAACATTATGTTTATTGGCTTTCCGAACCATGCGGCAAAAATTTTCATAAAGATTTCAATCCCGATCTTTCTCCAAAACAAATGCTTGAACTTGGCGTCTTTTGCGGAAAATATTTAAACGATTGTAAAAATGAATTTCCAAAAAATTGGTTTAATAAAGCAAAAACCAGTCCAAAAATTGCGAATTGCGAAATGAATTATTTTAAAATAAAAGCTTCCAAATCCCTTTCTTATTGGAGGAAAAAAGGCTGGATTCATCCTGAGGATCCAAGAGGTTGGTTTCAATGGTATTGCAGATATTACATGGGAAGAAGAATGGATGATGACCAAAGGCAGATAAAAAGATGGAAAGCGATGAAAAGGCACATAGCTCAAGTTAAAAAAAATTGCGTCAAAGCAGATGAGCTTTGCAGAAAAAAGCAAAGACAAGCGCTTCTTCATTGGGCTTATGATAGCAGAGAGATTTGATAAATTAAATTTAAAAGATGTCAAAAGATTATTACAAAATATTAGGCGTTTCTAAATCATCATCTTCTGAAGAAATAAAAAAAGCCTTCAGAAAAAAAGCTCACGAATTTCATCCGGACAAATCATCCGGAAACGCTGAAAAATTTAAAGAGATAAACGAGGCTTATCAGATATTGGGAAACGAAGAAAAGCGTAAAAAATACGATCAATTTGGAGACAGCGCTTTTTCGGGGCAAGGATTTGGAGGAACCGGAATGGGTTGGGATGATTTTGTAAGAAAAGCCGGAGGAGCGAAATATTCCGGACAGGGCGGGTTTGGTTTTAACTCCGGTGGAATTAATTTTGATTTTGGCGATATAGGCGACATATTCGGCGACATATTCGGATTTGGCGGTTCTTCTCATGGAGGCTCAAGAAATCGTGGACCAAGAAAAGGAGAAAGTCTTGAAATTCAAATAACGATTGATTTTGAAGAAGCTGTTTTTGGAGTTGAAAAAAATATAGAAATTTCAAGAGTCGCCGAGTGCGAACATTGTAAAGGCACGGGAGCCAAATCCGGAAGCAAGATAGTTAAATGCTCTGATTGCGGAGGCTCTGGAAAAATAATAAAAACCCAGTCAACTTTTTTTGGAACATTTCAAAGCTCTTCTGTGTGTGAAAAATGTTTTGGTAGCGGAGAGATTGCTGAAAAACCTTGCGATAAATGTCAAGGCGCCGGAAGAGCTGAAAAAAGAGAACATATTAAAATAAAAATTCCGGCAGGAATAGATGATTCTCAAACAATAAAAATGTCAGGCCTTGGCAACGCCGGAGACAAATCAGGAGGATATGGTGATTTGTTCGTAAAAATAAGAGTAAGAAAAAGCAAAAAATTTGAAAGAGACGGATATGATGTTTATTCGGTTTCCGAGATTTCAATACCGCAAGCTGTTCTTGGCGATACTGTTAAAATTGAAACGGTCCACGGAGAAGTCAATTTGAAGATACCTCAAGGCACTCAAAGCGGCACCAAATTCAAGTTGTCCGGGAAAGGCATTTCAAAAATAAATTCATCTTCCAAAGGGGATCATTATGTTGAGATTTTAGTTAAAATTCCAAAAAAGATTTCAAGAAAAGAGAAAAAACTTTTTGAAGATCTTATGAATGAAGAAAAGAAAAACTCGTGGTTTTAATTTGTAAAATTAAGCAGGATAATGTATCTTAATATAAGAAAAGAACCTTGAAATACAACATAACCGCGATAAGGAGGGCTATTCGTTTTGAAACAGAAAATACTAAGATCAGGTACTCGAGTAGAAGAGGCCAGACCCAAGACAGCGCATCAAATTCATTTGGAGGTTTTGTACGGATTTTTGGTTGACACGAACAATATGACACAGATTTTGTCCGTGTTTTTTGAAAACGCGGTTGAGGTCGCGGATCCGCCTGTTATAGCAGAAGCGGTAGGCGAGATAAAGAAGTATAAAAAGTTTATGAACGATATTCGCTCAGGAGCGAAGCATAATACCAATAAGAATATAGGGGCGAAGCTTTATGGAATTAGCAAAGTCGCTTGTGCGCAAAGAATAGGTTTTCATCTTTCGCGCAGGATACGGACTTTTTCTGACATTTGCTCTAAAACCATAGTTGAGATGCAAAAAAGCGAACATCGTGGCACAACCATATATGTTATTGACAATCTTCTTGGATCCGAGGGGATCCCGATTTTCGACAGCATATATGGTTGCGCAAAGATCGCTGACCAGCTTGAGCGGATTAAGTTCTATCGCCTCAAGATGTGCAGCGAGAAAGTATTGGTTTTTGATATAGAATCTTCGGCGAGTTGAGAAAACCCAAAAAGGAGGTGGACAGGTGGTAGATGTGTCTATCGTGCATAAGGAAGTAGGAGACGGGATCGGAAAGACCTTCTCGGCACTGTGTTCTCGTCTTACGAGACGTGGACTCAAGGTCAAGATGTGCCAAGATCTTTCCGAGGCCGAGCCAGGTTCTGTGGCTGTGATCGGGCCATCCGAGGATGATTACAGAGCGGCAGAAGATTTGATCGCGCGGATAGAAGATATGCGCGCGGCCATGGTCTTCTCGCCCACGGGAGAGGAAACTCTCCCCGGAGTTGAGGCCATGATGATGCCGGTCTCAATCTCGGAACTAACCGAGAAGATTTCTTCCATGTAGGAAGAATATTCTCAAAACTCGTTCTTTGTAACAATACGGCAGGCAAGCTTAACAAAGCTCCTGCCGTATTAATTTTGGAATTTTTAATAATAATGGTATAATATTATTATAGTAATTTTATGAATTGTAAGTGAATTTGGGAAATTGTTAAAAAGATACAAGACACAAGCAAGAAACAAATTCAAAATTAAAAAATAAATTATTGCATTGTTGAGGAGTTAGGAGTCAGCGAGAACAGAAGATTAAGTCTTATGTCGTAAGACTTAAGAAGATAAGATAAAACTGTCATGTTGGAGTCTGCTGAAACGGCGGATAGGCGCTAAATAAAATTTTCATTCACTCAAAATTTTTATAAAAACAAAAAGAAATATGTTTCTTTTGCAAATGTCTCTTTCTCCTGATTTGTCTTCCGCGTTATCTTTGGCAACCGGTACAACGACTCCTTTGTCAGCTCAAAGAATGAGTGTAAGCGATATTTTTTCAAATTTAAATTCTTTTATATCGGGAGTAAATTTCGCCAACCCTACTTGGGACATGTTCATTGTCTTATTTTTTGTTTTGGCTGTTTTTCTTTATGGTTTTACGCTAGGAAGAGAGAGAATAGTAATAATGTTAATATCCATTTACATGGGTATAGCCATATTGAGGTCAACCGATTTTTTGGACAAGATTCCTCTTGCGGATTATGGGCCAAATAATATTTTTGTTTTTAAGATAAGCGTGTTTTTTGGAATGTTCGCGCTTTTGTTTTTTCTTCTCTCCAGATCAAGGGTTCTTAAATCAACAGCCAATTCCGGGTCTTCTGGCGAGTGGTGGCAGGTTATAATTTTCAGTTTTTTGCATGTTGGGCTTTTGGTAAGTATTGCTTTGTCTTTTATTCCAAAGGAATATTCAGACTCCCTGTCTCCTTTTATAAAAGAATGGTTTATCGGCGATCAAGTTGAATTTTTTTGGATAATCTCTCCTGTGGCCGCCATGGCTATTTTAAGAGAAAAATCAGACGAATAAAAATAAAAAATAAAAATATGTTATAAAAATCGGATAAATGTGTTTCTCCGGTTAGCTTTGTCTTTAGCGTTTTTAGGGTTGACTATTTTCTTTGTTTTTGATATTATATAGATATAGGATATAATTTAATTTAATTTTTGGCTAATATTAGCTAATTATTAGTAGTATGGAATCAGTGCTAAACCCAAATTCAATTTTGGACAAAGTAATGGCGACAGAGCAGGAACACGAGCTTGCTGATTTTAATCCGGTTGAAATAGTTGCCAAACTTTTTTCCGAGCTTGGAGCGCGAGAACAAGATATTTTGCGCAGGCGTTTTGGTTTGCACGGAGACAAGTCCGAGACTTTGGAGCAAATAGGCAAGAATTACAATATAACAAGAGAAAGAGTTCGTCAGATAGAAAACGGAGCAATCAAGAACGTGAGATCTTTAAAGTATTTTCAAGAGACCGTAAAACCTGTTGAAACAGTTGTAATATCCGCTTTGGAAAGGCACGGTGGAATAATGGCACAAGATCATTTGCTTGAATATCTTTTGCAAAATGAATACGGAAATAATACTTATAGCAGTCATTTGCTTTTCCTTTTGGAGAGGCTTACTGCGAACAGGATTTTGCGTGAAATAAAAGAAGGTTTTAAGGAAAGCTGGAGACTTGAATTTGTTGACTGGGAAAAGGCTCTTGAAACAATAGAGGAGATGAAAAAAATTTTGAATGAAGTCAATAAACCTATTTCTGAGCAGGATCTTATAGAAAAATTCAAAGTAACCGATATCTTCGCCAAACACAGAGATCATTTTGATTTCAATCCGGAAAAACCGGATCCTGTTTACGCGCATTTGCGCGCCACTGAAGTAATAAAAAAGAATCCTTTTGGAGAATACGGACTTTCGCATTGGAACACAATAACGCCCAAGAGAATGGGAGATAAAATTTATCTTGTAATGAAGAAACATAACGAACCAATGCATTTTAGAGAGATAGCCGAAAAGATAAATAATTCAAATTTTGACAATAAAAAAGCTTATTCTCCAACTGTTCATAATGAATTGATTTTGGATTCCAGATACGTATTGGTTGGCAGGGGCATATACGCTTTGACAGAGTGGGGATATACTCCCGGAGTGGTTGGCGATGTTATAACGGATATTTTAAAAAAGAGCCCTGTCCCGCTATCTCGTGATGAAATAGTTGAAGCTGTTTTGAAGCAAAGAATGGTAAAAAAAGGAACAATATATCTATCTCTTTCAAACAGTTCAAAATTCAAAAGAGATTCCGATGGCAAATATTTTTTGAGTGAAAACGTTTAAATCGTTTTGATTGTTTTCCAATTGTAATTACAATACCTCGCTTTCTGGCGAGGTATTGTAATTTATGGTATAATAAATTCATGGATCAGGAAAAAACAGAAACAAAAGAACAAATAATAGCTCTTGCGGAAACAAATTTCAGAAACGAAAGGCGCAGATTTGGAATAAAAGAAGACGATAGGCGCAGGCATATGTATTTGATAGGAAAAACCGGAATGGGAAAATCAACCGTTTTGGAAAACATGATAATCCAAGACATACAAAACGGAAACGGAGTCGCGGTTGTTGACCCTCATGGCGACCTGGTTGAAAAAGTCGTACATTTTGTTCCGACTGAAAGAATCAATGATGTGATTTATTTTAATCCTTCGGATTTGGATTTTCCGATAGCTTTTAACGTTTTTGAGCGAGTTGATAGAGCGCATCAGCATCTTATAGCGTCCGGTCTTATAGGTATATTCAAAAAATTATGGGCTGATTCTTGGGGGCCTCGTCTTGAATATGTTTTAAGAAACGCTATTTTGGCTTTACTCGAATATCCGGATTCAACACTCCTTGGAGTGATGAGAATTTTGACGGATAAAAATTATAGAAAAAAGGTGTTGCAACAAGTGACCGATCCTGTTGTAAGATCTTTTTGGATTGACGAGTATTCCAAATATCCTGATAAATTTCAGAGCGAGGCAATAGCTCCTATACAAAACAAAGTTGGTCAGTTTCTCTCCAGTCCTGTAATAAGAAACATTGTGGGTCAAGTCAAATCTTCTTTTTCCATGAGAGAGGCTATGGATGATAAAAAAGTAATACTTTTCAACTTAGCAAAAGGAAGAATAGGAGAAGATAATTCCGCTCTTTTGGGCGCAATGTTGATAACAAAAATACAAATGGCGGCCATGAGCAGGGTGGATATTCCGGAAAAGGAGAGGAAAGATTTTTATCTTTATGTTGATGAGTTTCAAAATTTCGCCACGGAAAGCTTTGCTAATATATTGTCAGAAGCAAGAAAATATCGGCTTAATCTTATAATAGCGCATCAATACATAGAACAACTTGATGATTTGGTAAGAGCGGCTGTATTTGGAAACGTTGGAACTCTTATGTGTTTTAGAGTAGGGGCTGCTGACGCGGAAGAGCTTGTAAAAGAATTTGAGCCTTATTTTATTGAAGAGGATTTGGTGAATTTGGGCAAATTTGATGTTTATATGAAACTCATGATAGATGGAATAGCTTCTCAGCCTTTTTCAGCAACAACTTTGTCTCCAATAGGCGGAGAGAATGACAATTCTGAAAAAGTCGTAAAAGTTTCAAGGGAGAGGTATTCAAACACAAGAGAATCAGTTGAAGAAAAAATCACAAGATGGAGTGAGTCTGGAAGAGAACAGGAAGAGAAAAAAGAAAAATCAGAAGTTAAAAAAATTATTCCAATTCCAAAAATAGAAGAAGTTCAAGAAGAAGAAATAAACAAAAAAGAAGAAAAGCAAAACGCTAAAAAAATAGATTTCAAAGATTCTTGCGATGTTTGCGGAGTTGAAACGACATTGTCTTTTGTTCCGGAAGAAGGCAGGCCTGTTTATTGCAAATCGTGTCTTAAAAAAGTGAGAAGCGGAGAAATACCAAGACTGGAATCAAACGAAATTAAAAAAGAAAAATCTTCCGAGGAAAAAGGTATGTCTCTTGATGAGGCGCTTTCCGGAGAGGTTCAAAAATTTGATTAAAAAAATAAACATGACAAAACAAAAAAAACAAAATTCAGATCCTGTCGCTTGCAGGATCCCAAAAGCAGTGGATGAAGAAAATTTTGACATAAACTCGCTTGAATCAAGTGAGAGCGTGACTTGGAGAATTTTCAGGATAATGTCGGAGTTTGTGAGTGGATTTCAGTTTATAGGACAATATAAAAAAGTCGTGTCTTTTTTCGGTTCTGCAAGATGCGAGGAGGGCAGCAAATACTATATTGAGGCTTATGAGCTTTCAAAAAAACTTTCAAAAGCCGGGTTTTCCGTTATAACCGGCGGGGGTCCCGGAATAATGGAGGCCGGCAACAGAGGCGCTTACGAGACAGGCACCCAATCTTTGGGGCTCAATATACAGCTCCCTTTTGAGCAAAGGATAAACAGATATGTTGCCAAAGGCATAGGATTTCATTATTTTTTCACAAGAAAAGTAATGCTTTCTGCTGCTGGTCAGGCTTATGTGTTTTTCCCGGGTGGATATGGAACTCTTGATGAGTTTTTTGAAATAATAACTTTGATACAGACTCAAAAAATGGAAAAAATACCGGTTGTTTTGTATGGTGGAGATTTTTGGGGTCCTGTTGAATCGTTTTTAAAAGAAGTTGTTTTTGAAAAATATTCAAACATAGACAAAGAGGATCTTAATCTTTTTCATGTTTCTGATTCTGTTGAAGATGCTTATAGAATAATATCCAAATCAAAACCGCGAAAAGATTTTTAATTTTTTTGACTTTTTAGATGAAAAATAGTATATTTTTCTGATATGATTTTTGGAAAAAATCTTAAAAGCGCGGACAATAAAAATATAACAGTTGCCGTGGCTATGAGCGGCGGAGTTGATTCTTCAACTTCGGCGGCGATTTTGAAATCGCAAGGATACAATGTGCTCGGTTTTTTTATGAAAAACTGGAACAATAATCTTATCGGCGTTAAGAAATCCGATTGTCCTCAATTCAAAGACATGGTTGTCGCGCGCGAGGTGGCTGAAAAACTCGGAATACCTTTTGAAATTTTGGATTTTCAGGAAGAATACAAAAACAGGGTTTTGGATTATTTTTTTGAATCTTATGAAAAAGGAATAACTCCGAATCCTGACGTGATGTGCAATTCACAAATAAAATTTGGAGCTTTTTTGGACAAAGCCAAAGAGCTTGGCGCGGATATGATAGCAACAGGTCATTACGCGAGATGTGGCGATGGAAATTCTTTTTTTGAAAAATTTTTTAAAAAAATTCATAACGAAGAAAAACAAGAAAAAACAAAAGTTAAACTTTTGAAAGGAGTTGATCCTAATAAAGATCAGTCTTATTTTTTGTATCGCCTTTCTCAGGATCAGCTTTCAAAGACTATTTTTCCTGTTGGCGGATTTTGTAAGCCAAAAGTGAGAGAAATGGCGAAAAAATTTGGTCTTCCGAATTATAATAAAAAAGATTCGCAAGGAGTATGTTTTATAGGACATCTTGATTTAAAAGAATTTTTGTCTCAAAAAATCAAAGAAAAACCCGGCGACATAATAACAAAAGATGGTAAAAAAATAGGCGATCACGATGGATTGTTTTGGTACACAATTGGACAGAGGAAAGGGATTGGAATAGGCGGAGATGGACCTTTTTACGTATTGAAAAAAGATTTTGAAAACAATTCACTGATAGTCACGAATGACGAAGACGACCAAGGGCTTTATTCCGGCGAGGCTTTGGTTTCAAACTTGAGCTGGATATCCGGAGAAAGCGTGAAAGACGGAGAAGTTTTTGAATCAAGAGTGAGATACAGAGAAAAACTCACAAAGACCAAGATAGAATTTTTGGATAATAATAAAGCTCGCGTTTATTTTGAGGATCCGCAATGGGCTGTCACATCCGGGCAATCGGTGGTGTTTTATAAAAAAGACGAATGCTTGGGTGGTGGGATAGTTGAATAAAAAACAGAATATAAAAATAAGCTGATTTTTTAGGCATTATAATTTTTATATTCTGTTTTTTATTATTTCCGCCAGGCTTTTTATTCCGTCTCTGAATTTTATTTTTTTACCTTGCGAAATATTCCTTGGCTTGTAGCTTATCGGAACTTCTGTAATCTTGATTTTTTGTTTAGCTATTTTGGCAGCCAATTCTATTTCAAATTCAAATCCGTTTGATAGAGTCGGGTTTTGTTTGGCAAATTCGGCAGGAAAAATTTTATAACAAGTCATTACGTCCGTGAGATTTGTTTTGAAAAAGATATTGAATATAAGAGTCAAAATTTTTCCTCCCAAATAATAAGTATAATATCCGCCTTCTCTTTTTTGAGTATTTCTTGTGCCAAAAACAGCCCCTTTTTCCGTTTTTAAAACTTCAAGCATTTTTTTGTAATCACTTGGGTCATATTCCAAGTCAGCGTCTTGGATTATTATGTAATCTCCGGTTGCTATTTCAATGCCTTGTTTCACGGCGTTTCCTTTGCCTTGGTTTTTTGTTTTATTCAAAAGATTAAAATTGAATTTGCTTTTTATATTTTCAAGTATTCTTGATGTGTTGTCGCGAGAGCCGTCGTTTATAACTATGATTTCTTTTTCAAAATCCAAAACATCAGCTTCAAATACGCGCTTTATTGATTCTTCTATTGTGTCTTCTTCGTTGTAGACAGGGATTATTATTGAAAGTTTCATTTTAGTTTTCTGTTATTATAAAATACTCCTTTGGTATTGCGTATTTTTGAATTATTTTTTTGTTGGTATCATTGTTTTTCACAAAAATAATCGTGAAATCATCAACAAAAACAGGAGCCCATTTAGCGTCTTGCACTCTTTTTATCATAAAATTTTGCGCCCAAGGAGTTCTGTCAAATCTTTGGAAAAATATCGCGTTAAAATTATAAAGATTGTCAATCTTTTGCCACAAGTCTTCTTTTTCTTGCATTGGTACATAAATGTTTTGGAAAAAAGACGCCGGATACGCCTCAGGCCTATTGTCCACAAATACTTTTTCTTGCGGGAACAGGTGAAATATCAAGAATCCGCCTATGTCGTAATTATTGAATATTGGGCCTTTGATGTCCGTTTTTTTAAAAAAATCAGCTGACGCGCTATTTGACTTGTATTCTCCAAGGCCAGAAGACAGTTTTGCTATTTCAAGAAAATTTTGTTTTGAAAAATAAAAAAACGAAATTGATAAAATCAAAACAAGAACGAAAATTTGCTTTTCAAATTTTTTTATGATCTCAAATTTTTCTTTTGCTTTAATCATTGCGTTCCACGACAAGAAAGATATCGCGACGATTGCGAAAAATGAAAAAATCGTTATGTCTCTTACAGATGAATATGCCATAAATCCAAATATCAAAGACATAACAACAGACGGGTTAAGAGTTTTTTTGGGATTTTTATTTATTATAAGGTCAGTCGCGAGCAAAGTTATGATTAAAAATATTGATATTTTTATAATAAGAAAAACCGGGTTTGTTTGGTTTAAATTTTCAAGAAACGATATTGATTGATTTTCAAAAAGCTGATATCCGAAATTTTCAAATATGAAAAAAGAAGATATTATGTTCAAAAAATTGGGATTAACAAGGCACGACGCCGAAAACAAAATCAAAGACATACCCGATGTTTTGATTTTTTCTTTTCCTTTTTTTAAGAATATTTGTCGCAAAAAGAAAATAAATATTATTATTCCGCCGAATACGAAATATATATGGGTATTGATCCAAAATATCGCGATTGTTGAAATCAAAATCAAGAAATTTCTTGTTTTGATTTTTTCTTGCTCAAAAAGAGTAAAAATCCAAATCATTGCTCCGCAGAGCAGATAGCTTATGTGTTCCGGTCTTATCTCGTTTCTATACGCGATTGCGGGCATAAGCAAAACAGACGCCAAAGACGCGACGTAAAAATTTGATTTTTTGCTTGCGATATAAAAAAACAAAGAGAACGCGGAAGTTTTTAAAAGGGTAAGAAACAGAGTCAAGCCGGAAAATCCGGCTATGCTGTAAATCGCCCAAACCAAAATTCCAAAAGCCCAGTGATGGTTTATGAATCTGAATTCTTCGTTGGTGTAAGAATAAAAATTTTGGCTAAGAACATCCTGCTTATTGCCGGAAAAAATGTTAGAGACAACGATTTGTCCGTTTTTTATGTGTCTTCCCAGATCTGAGGAGGTAAGATCCGTAAGTCTTGCTGATGTGTAAGCAACACATATTGCGAGCGATAGGAACAATAATATTTTTATCGTTTTTTCGGTTTTTGTTCGCATGATTTTATGATTTATAAAATATTGATTAATTGTATCAAAATTTGATTTTTTGAGGAAGAAATTTTGTTGTTTATTTTGTATAATGAATTTATTATATTTGCATAGTTGGCTTATTTTGGGTAATATTTAAACATGATTACGGCAAAAGAATTAAGAGAAAAATATTTTTCGTTTTTTGAATCAAAAGGTCATAAGATTATAAAATCAGCGTCTTTGATACCGGAAAACGATCCAACGGTTTTATTCACAACAGCGGGAATGCACCCTTTGGTGCCTTATCTTTTAGGCGAACCGCATCCTGCCGGCAAACGCCTTGTTGATGTTCAAAAATGCGTCAGAACCGGAGATATAGAAGATGTCGGAGACAATACTCATCTTACTTTTTTTGAAATGCTTGGAAACTGGTCTTTGGGCGATTATTTCAAAAAAGATTCAATAGCTTGGTCTTGGGAATTTTTGACTTCAGAAAATTGGCTGAATATAAATCCTGAAAAATTTTTTGTGACTGTTTATGAGGGCGACGAAATGATTGAAAAAGACGAAGAGTCAATAGAAATTTGGAAGGATTGTTTTTCAAAAAGCGGAATTGAAGCAAAAGTGTTTGAAAAAAACTCAGGCGTTGATTCAATATCTTTGGGCGCGAGAATTTTTCTCCTTCCTGCTAAAGATAATTTTTGGGGACCAGCAGGGAAAACAGGACCTTGCGGACCTGATACTGAAATATTTTTTGACACAGGTAAAGACGCTTGTTCGGAAAATTGCGCTCCCGGTTGCTCGTGCGGAAAATTCGTTGAAATATGGAATAATGTTTTCATGCAATATAATAAAAAAGAAGATAGTACTTTTGAATCTCTTTCTCAAAAAAATGTTGATACAGGAATGGGCGTGGAAAGAACAGTGGCGATTTTAAACGGATACAATTCGGTTTTTGAATGTGACACAATAAAACCTTTGATTGAAATATTGAAAAAAAAATCATGCATTACTTATGACAAAGCTGTTCGCGAATACAGGATAATCTCGGATCACATAAGAGCCGCGGTAATGATGATAGGCGACGGAGTTGTTCCTTCAAACAAAGATCAAGGATATGTTTTGCGAAGGCTTATAAGAAGACTAATAAGGCATTGGGTTAAGTTGTCTCCTCAAGTGAAAATTCCTTTTCATGAGCTTGTCGGAGAAGTTTGCTCAATTATGTCTTTTGTTTATGCCGAAGTTTCGGAACAGGGAAGAATTTTGGATGTTATTTTGAATGAACAGGAAAAATTTGAAAAAACTCTTTTGCTTGGGATAAAAAAATTCAACGACATTTCCAGCAAAGATATTGTGTCTGGAAATAAAATATCCGGCAAAGACGCTTTTGATCTTTTCCAGAGCTATGGATTTCCTTTGGAAATGACCGAGGAGATGGCTCTTGAAAAAGGATTGTCAGTTGATTCTGAGGGGTTTTTGGAAGAAATGAAATCGCACCAAGAAACATCAAGGACTTCTTCTGTCGGCAAATTTAAAGGAGGGCTTGCTGATGATTCTGAACAGACTTCAAAATATCACACAGCGGCTCATCTTATGCTTGCGGGGTTGAGAAAAGTTTTGGGCGAACATGTTTCTCAAAAAGGAAGCAATATAACCTCTGAAAGAATAAGATTTGATTTTTCTCATCCGGAAAAAGTATCTGTTGAAAAATTGCGTGAAGTCGAAGATTTTGTTAACGCAGCGATTCTAAAAGATTGCGAAGTTTTGTGTTCTGAGATGAATCTTGATGACGCAAGAGATTCCGGAGCTTTGGGGATTTTTGATTCCAAATACGGTGACATCGTAAAAGTTTATAAAATAGGGGAGATCTCAAATGAAATTTGCGGAGGACCCCATGCCCAGAGAACAGGATGTCTTGGTAAATTTAAAATAATCAAAGAAGAATCAGCATCAGCAGGAGTTAGAAGAATAAAAGCTGTTTTGGAAAATTAAATTGATAAAAAGACGTAAGATATAAGACGTAAGATATAAACAAGAAACAAATTCAAATTAAAAGAATAATTATTACATTGCTACATTGTTAAATTGTTGAGGAATTATGCCCGCCGAATTGGAGGGTCATTCAGTACAACTCGTTCCAGAATGACAAGAATTTAAATAAAAAAACCGACAGAGCGAACTCGCTTATTGCGAAATTCACTCTGTCAGCGCTCTCTCAGTCCGCGTCGCAGTTGTTCATTCTGCTGTCGCGGACTTCGCGTGTTTCAGATCTCCTGCACGGCGCGTCGTTCATCCACGACGCGCCCCACTCGGCCTCCTCCTCGGCGAGGGTCTCCGAGTCTTCGGAGATCGCCTCCGACGAGGCGATGATCGGCTTGCCTTCCACGATGGTCTGGAACGCGCACAAGAGCGCGTATCTGGCCTCCTCCTGGAAGATGGCCTCCTCCATCTCGGCGCCATACTCCTCGTAGGCGTCAATGGCTCCGACCGAGTCCTCCGCGATACTCCCGACGTACTGGCACCAGTCCAGCACGTCCCCGTTTCCGCGGGGCTGGATTATGGACATCATTACTAGTCCACACCCAGTCTGCGGCGGAGGTAGTCGGTTTCGTGGCTCGTGGCAAGCCGGAAGACGCGACGACCGTGCCGGCCGTCGTCCTCCCGACGGGTGTCCTCCTCGGCGATGGCGTACTCAACCATCACCTTCATGGCGGAAAAGTCCTGATCCGCCATGAGCTGGTACCCGTCAACCACATCGCCGGACGGAACAGTCCGGGCGTTGCCATTCTGGTCAATGATGCTGAAAGTTGGCAAAACAGATCCTCCTCTTTATCCTAGGCTGTGGAATCATCCATTGCCTAGGAATGTGGGGGCGCGCCAATGGCTTATTCCAAATGGCGCAGGACAGGGCGAAGGCGTGGGGAAACGCTTCACCCCACTACTTCATGTAATTCGCGAAATGATCCCTAAATTCGGGAGTCTCGCGAATCACATACAGCCGCTTCAAGGCGGTCAGGCGTTGTTGCCTGATACCTTTTCCGCGGCTGCGGCTGAACCTTGAAGCCTCTTTGAAGATCTCATTTCCAGAGAGACCTTCTTTGAGGCTTAATAGCCAGAAGAGAACTTCCTTGATCTCTTCCGGGTCGTTGGCAGGCCCAAGCCCAAAGGCTGACTCTGCCAAAACTCTGGCCGCAACTTGTTCCTTGAAACTATCGCGGCCCTCGGTGGTCATTGGTATCACCCCCTTTCAGGGTGTTAAAGGAGAGCTATTGTTAATGAGCCTTTCTTTTTAGCACATTTTACTAAATTTGTCAAATGCAAAAACAAGTAAATCAATACTGATTATCTATTCTATTTTAGCTTGTTTTATGTTAAAATTCCATATCATACCTAATATTTTATTTAATTTTATGTCATTTTTAGATACTGTTTTCGGGGATCCGTGCGACAAACATATAAAAAAGAAGTTAAAACCCATTGTCGGAAAGATAAATTCTTTTGAAAAAGAATTGGAAAACCTATCCGATGAAGATCTGAAACTTAAAACATCTTTTTTAAAAGAGGAAATAAAATCCGGTAAAACTCTTGAAGATATTTTGCCTCAAGCTTTTGCTGTTGTAAGGGAGGCTTCCAAAAGAGTTTTGGGAATGCGTCATTTTGATGTGCAACTTATAGGAGCCATGGTTTTGAACCAAGGCGATATAGCTGAGATGAAAACAGGAGAAGGAAAAACTCTTGTCGCGACTTTGGCTGTTTATTTGAACGCGCTTTCGGGCAAAGGCGTTCATGTGGTCACTGTCAATGATTATCTTTCAAGAAGAGACGCTGTGTGGATGGGAAGGGTTTATGATTTTTTGGGAATGTCAATCGGAGTTATTCAACATGAAAAATCTTTTTTATATGATGGTTCTGTTAAAATAGAAGAGAGCAGTGATTCAAAACTCCGCGCGACGCCGCATGACTATCTTGTTTCAGAATCCTTGGATAACAAAAAAGAGATCCCAAACCAAGTTCAGGATGACGATAATGCGTCAGATGCTCAGGATGGCGAATTAAGTCCAATGGTAGAGATTGATTACGATCATCTTAACCCGGTTAGCAGAAAAGAAGCTTATCTTGCTGACATAACATACGGCACAAACAATGAATTCGGGTTTGATTATTTGAGAGACAATATGGCGTCTTCCTTGGAACAGATGGTTCAGAGGCCTTTTTATTTTGCAATTGTTGACGAAGTTGACTCAATTTTGATAGACGAGGCAAGGACTCCTCTTATAATTTCTGCTCCGGACAACAGACCGATTGATCAATATTACAAATTCGCAAAACTGGTAAAAGAGCTTAAAGAAAACGAAGATTACAATGTTGACGAAAAAATGCGCGCCGCAACGCTGACCGAAGCGGGAATAAAAAAGATGGAAACATGGCTTGGCGTTGAAAATATTTATACCGAGGGCGGACTTGAAATGGCGCATCAAATTGACCAAGCGCTAAAAGCGAGCACTCTTTTTGAAAAGGACAGGGATTATGTTGTAAAAGATGGTGAGGTCGTGATAGTTGACGAGTTTACCGGAAGACTTATGTTTGGTAGGAGATACAGCGAGGGTCTTCATCAGGCGATAGAGGCTAAAGAAGGCGTTGAAATAAGAAAAGAGTCAAGGACCCTTGCCACCATAACTTTTCAGAATTATTTTAGGATGTATCCAAAGCTTTCCGGAATGACAGGAACCGCGAAAACAGAAGAAGAAGAATTCAGAAAAATTTACAATCTTGAAGTTTATGTAATACCAACCAATAAGCCTGTTTTGAGAAAAGACAACGAAGACAAAATATACAAATCAAAGCAAGGCAAATATAACGCGGTAGTCAATGAAATAAAAGAGAGAAATAGAAGAGGCCAGCCTGTTTTGTTAGGCACGATTTCAATAGAACAGAACGAGGAAATGTCTCAAATACTTTCCAAAGCCGGCGTAAAACACGAAATTTTGAACGCGAAAAATCACGAAAGAGAGGCTGAAATAATAGCCAGAGCCGGAGAAAAAGGATCAGTCACTTTGGCCACCAACATGGCTGGCAGAGGAGTTGATATAGTTTTGGGAGGAAATCCTTTTGACCAACAAAAAGCCGAGGAAGTGAAAAGACTAGGAGGCCTCCATGTTATAGGAACAGAAAGGCATGAAGCGAGGAGAATAGATAATCAGTTGAGAGGAAGATCTGGAAGGCAAGGAGACCCGGGTTCAAGCAGATTTTTTATTTCGGTTGATGATGATTTGATGAGAATCTTCGGATCCGAAAAAATAAAATCAATGATGACAAGGCTTGGAATACCGGATGACATGCCAATTGAAAATAAAATGGTTTCAAGATCAATAGAGAGCGCGCAGAAAAAGGTGGAAGGCAACAATTTTGACATAAGAAAACACGTTGTTCAGTATGACGATATAATGAACGCTCACAGGGAGGCGATTTATTCAAAGAGAAAATCAATTCTTTCAGTGGGATTTGACAAGAACCAAGAAACAGATCAAATCCATGATTTGAGTAAAGATTTTTCGCAACCTGAAAACCTTGAGAAAAAGCATATTAGTCTCGGAGAGATGATTTTTGAAATGATTGAAAAAGAAATAGAGCAAGTGGTTAATCTTCATACCGCGTCTTCTTCGTGCGAGGATTGGAATTTGAAAGAAATAGAACAAACAATGGCGACTATTTTCCCTGTTTTTGACGGCGAAGACGGGAATGTTTTTGATTTGAAAAATTTTGTTTTGGAGCAAGGTGAAAAAGACAAAGGCAAAGACGCGATGATGAGGAGCAGTCTTATTGATTTTTTGTTTGAAAAAGCCAGAACTTCATATTTGAAAATAAGTGAAAAAATTCAAACGGAAACAGTCGTTAGTATAGAGAAAGCTGTTCTTTTGAATTCAATAGATACGCTTTGGATGGATCATCTTGAAGCTTTGGATAATTTAAGAACAGCTGTCGGCTTGAGAGGATACGGGCAAAGAGATCCTCTTGTTGAATACAAGCGAGACGCTTATATGTTGTTTATTCAACTTCAATCTTCAATTCAAAATCAGGTTGTTTACAGTATTTTTAAGATTTTAGCGTCTCAAGCCCCTTCTTTTGTTTCTTCTCCTGATTCCAATTCGCGTATTGTTTTGGAAGGAGGAGGTATCTCAAACATAAAAGGAATGAGGTTTTTGGCGCCATCAAAAACATCCTTGCAAGAAAATGAATCTTTGCAACCTCGGTCAAGGGATTTTTCCGGTAGCGCTGTTACCGCGATTTCTTCTCTTGAAACAAAACCCAAAAACAGATTTGATGGGAAAAAGGTTGGCAGGAATGATTTATGTCCGTGCGGATCAGGAAAGAAATATAAACGCTGTCACGGAGCGTGACAGGTGTGTAATTCCGTCGCTCGCCCCAGATGCAAGCTTGCTTGCGCCTGTTGGCTCGCTAGAAATTATAAACGCTGTCACGGAGCGTGACAGGTGTGTAATTCCGTCGCTCGCCCCAGATGCAAGCTTGCTTGCGCCTGTTGGCTCGCTAGAAATTATAAGAAGTGTCATGGGGCGTAGCACATTGAGCGAAGCCGAAAAATGCGAATTAATGTTATTTATGAGGTAGGGCATTGGAAATAAGTTTTTATTTTTTGTTAAAATAAAGCGCGATTAATTTTCAAGATTGGGATTTATATTTTGATACACATAAAATCACTTGATATATTTTAAATATTTAAAAACAAAAACAACCAAAAAATCAACCAAAAGAAAAAGGAGCGCGTAGGTGAAGAAAATCGTGATAACAGGTGGCCCGAGAAGTGGGAAAAAAGAAGCCGTTGCCAAGATTGAGAATGAATTTGGCGAGAGCGTCGTTTCTGTTCCTTCGGCAAAAGAAATCTTGTTAAACGGAGGTTATCCTTTTACAAAATCGTCGCGATTTGGAGCATATTGTTTTGTTTCAAGATTTTGGAGCGCGGCCGTTGCTTTACAAAACTCAATTGAGGAAGAAGCTTGCGCCATGGCGCGCGCCAGGAACGCGCCTGTCGCGTTGTGCGACGGAGGAATATTTGACGGAGCCGCTTTCACTGTCGGAGGTTTGTCAAAATTCACCAAGATTCACAGGATAGACGCGGAAAAAGAGTATAAAAGATATGAGGTTGTGATATTGTTGAAATCACCTCTTGTCAATACCACTCCTCTTCGTGTCGTACAGAAGGAGGCGCGCGCATTTGATGATATTGAAAAAAGTCCGGAGTTTGATGATTTGTTGGTATCGGCATGGAAGTGCCACAGGTACCTGATAATCGCAGGAGACATATCCGGGTGCGATTGCAAGGTATCTCAAATCACTGGAATCGTAAGGTTTTTGGTTGAAAAGTCTCGCGAGAGGTGAGAATGTTCTTTCTTAAGGGCTGTCAATAAACTTGGCAGCTCCTTTTTTAGTTTTTTATTTATCGGTTATATGTATTGTTTTTGATATGAGTTTATTAGTATGTTATACTTGTTTTACAATAAGGAAATTCCTTATTGTAAAATACATCACCCAAAATATCTCGAAAGGGGGTGAGAGCATTGGGAAATAAGTCAAGCGGCAACCGTAATCGTCCTGTGCCGGGAACTGGCAACAAGAGCCAACGGAACGTAAACAAATCCAGTGGCTCTAAGAACAGTGGCACAAGACAGACGAAGGTTCGCAAGTAGTCCTTTTGGAGCGAGAGCAGTGATGTATATTTATGCAAACCGCACACATTCTCAAGAGTAGAGAGTGTGTGCGCTTTTGTTTTAATTAATCATTATTTGTTATACAATATAGATATATGTTTCAAATAAATCACACAATACGTGAAATAAATTTACCAAATCGCAGTAAGTTGATTGGCATTGAGGCTCCGCATTTACCGTATTCTGTTATAGCTGCCGGATTTCGTGTCGGAAGTAGATTTGATCCTCTTGGCAAAGCCGGTTGTACTCATCTTTTGGAGCATGTATATATGTGTCGAACAAATGATTTTTTGAGCAAAGGAAAACGTTTTGCCTGTTTGGAGAGTATGGGAATAGCTTTTAACGCGGTTACGCGTCAAGAGTCTGTTTTGTTTTATCAAAGCCAATTGAGTGACTATCTCATGCAATCGCTTGAACTTTTTTGGAACGGATTAACAGACTCCAAAATAACATTAAAAGATGTTGAGCTGGAAAAAAAAATTATTGCTGATGAGCGACTGATAGATGCCACAGATCCTTATAATATTGTTTTAAATGAGGCTATGCGTTTGCTTTGGCCAAAAAGCAATCTCTCGTCGCCTATTGTTGGGACGGAAAAAAGTATTATGAAATTGCAAGTCAAAGATGTGCGCAATCTTTATAAAAAAAGTTTTTCTCCTGAGCAAGCGACTTATTTTGCGATTGGAAATAAAAATGAGTTGAATATGGCTAGAGAATTTTTTATAAAAAAGCTCTCCACAATTGAAGTAAAAAAGACAAAAATAGAAAAAGTCACGCACCAGCAAACTCACGTGAATACAACTTTTGATTCAATAACGCTTTGCAAGTCGAAAGATTCAAATAAAAATTTCGCAATAGTTGGTATTTATTTTAAAACTGATTCAATTTTTAATCAGCGAGACAGAATTAATCTTTCTTTTATAAAGGCATATTTTGTGGGATCTTGGATAGGAAGGTTGATAGAGTTGTTGAGAATTAAAAATAATATGACATATTGGATTGATGATGATTCTGATTATTTTTCGGATTCTGGTTATATTGGATTTCAATTTTCCGTTGCTCCGAATTCTGTTAAAAATGCGATTGATTTGGTATTGCGTGAATTTGCGAGGCTCAAACGAGTTACGATTTCAAGCCATGACATGGTGCCGCACAAAACGAGCTTGATTTCTTCTGTTGTAAAAACAAGCAATGACCCGGAGTATATTCTTTCGTGGTACTGCCAAGAGCCAATTGCGAGAGCTGATTCACTTAGTATGCCAATGTTTATTTCATCAATATCTTCATTAACAGGAAAAGAAATTCAAAAAGCAGCGCGTTCGTATTTTATAAAGAAAAACATAGCAATCGTCATAGATGGAGCAGATTCGTTGGTTTTAAAAAAGCAAATCAACACATTAATAGATAAATTGTAGTGGATTTTTTTGAAATTAATATGGTATGTATAATTTTATGTATATATTGGTCTCTATTAAGTGAGTAATGGTATCTAAATTCATCTAAACCTCAAATATATGAGCGGTATTGCAAAAACCTTATCATTACTTTATAATGGTTATTGTTGTTAAAAAA